>Ga0310811_10000094_pt1 | contig 137402 bp, 125 predicted proteins | sample YCmetagenome_FD_207642 | JGI IMG/M metagenome (GOLD analysis project Ga0310811, IMG submission 207642) | Soil microbial communities from experimental microcosm in Duke University, North Carolina, United States - YC | ecosystem: Engineered > Artificial ecosystem > Soil microcosm > Unclassified... | reverse complement strand
AGTTTTCCAGCTTGAACAAATGCTCGATATTGCGCAAGTCGCCGGTTATCAGGTTATCCATGCCGATGACATGAAAATCTTCCTTAATAAAGCGGTCGCACAGGTGCGAACCCAGGAAACCGGCTGCCCCGGTTATTAAAACACGTTTGCGGTTTGCCATGTTATGCGATTACTTTTCTGCCTATACTATTATAATAGAAGCCGCAGTCGATCATTTTTTGCAGATCGTACAGGTTACGGCCATCAAAAATGACTTTATTCTTCAGCAATTCTTCAACCTGTGTAAAGTCCGGCGTACGGAACAGCGACCATTCGGTAACTATCAGTAAAGCGTCAGCATCCTTCAATGCATCGTACTGGTCTTTCGCGTAAGTGATCTTATCGCCAACCAGAGCTTTAACATTTTCGGCTGCCTCAGGGTCAAACGCGCTTATCTGAGCGCCTGCTGCCAACAAGTCGTCGATAATATATAAGGCAGGTGCCTCGCGGATGTCGTCGGTCTCAGGTTTAAAGGCAAGGCCCCACATGGCAAATTTTTTGCCTTTGATGTCGCCTTTGAAGTATTTCTTCACTTTTTCAACCAATACCGTTTTCTGTATCTCGTTAACGTCCATTACGGCGTTCAGGATCTTGAAGTCGTATTTGTTCTCTTCCGATGATTTGGCCAATGCCTGCACATCCTTAGGGAAACAGCTGCCGCCGTAGCCGATACCCGCAAACAGGAAACGTTTGCCGATACGATCATCGGAACCAATGCCGCGGCGTACCATATCCACATCGGCGCCTACCAGTTCGCACAGGTTGGCGATTTCGTTCATGAAAGATATTTTGGTTGCCAGGAAAGAGTTTGCTGCATACTTGGTCAATTCGGATGAACGCTCGTCCATAAATACGATAGGGTTACCCTGGCGTACGTATGGGGCGTAAAGTTCGCCCAATAATTTCCGTGCGCGTTCGTCTGTGGTACCGATTACTACGCGGTCGGGTTTCATAAAGTCGTCTACTGCAACACCTTCACGTAAAAACTCGGGGTTCGATACCACGGCGAATTCCACATTGGTGTTTTCCTTCATTACAGCGGTCACCTTATCGGCAGTACCAACCGGTACGGTCGACTTGGTAACGATCACCTTATATTCAGTTATCATTTTGGCTATGTCCTTTGAAGCGCCAAGCACATAGCTCAGGTCGGCAGCGCCGCCTTCACCCGGAGGCGTTGGCAGGGCCATAAATATGATCTTAGCGTCGGCTATAGCCTCGCCCAGGTTGGAAGTAAAATGAAGCCTCCCCTGGTTTATGTTACGGTTGAAAAGTAATTCAAGGCCCGGTTCGTAGATCGGAACCTTGCCATTTTTCATCATTTCTACTTTTTTCTCATTGATATCAACGCAGGTTACCTGGTTGCCCGTTTCGGCCAGACAAGTACCTGTTACCAACCCCACGTACCCTGTACCTACTACAGCTATTTTCATATGTATTTTATGTTTTTATGTTCTTACTTTTATGCGCGACTAAGGTAACAATTAATAAAATATAATGCTGCCGCTTTATAACTTAGGATTAAGAATTTATGTCTTCTTAATATACATTGCCTCGTTTTTTAACAAAAAGGCAAATGCCTGGCTTAAAGGCAGAAGCAATATTCAATACCCAAAATTTGACAAGAGCGCCTGGTTCCATTTTGCCTCGCTGGGCGAGTATGAACAGGGCCTTCCTGTACTGGCGGGCTTCCGGTCGGCACACTCCGATACCGCGATAGTGATCACCTTTTTTTCACCATCGGGTTACGAGATCCGAAAAAACACACCACTTGCTGATGCCGTGTATTACCTTCCGCTGGATACAGCCGCCAATGCACGGCATTTTATCGATGCCATTCAACCCACAATAGCCGTTTTTACCAAATACGAGTATTGGTACCACTATTTTTACGAGTTAAACCGAAAAAATGTTCCTTTGTTTGTCATTTCGGGCATATTTCGTCCAAACCAGGTTTTCTTTAAATGGTATGGCAGCCTCTATCGCGAAATGCTTGGTTTTGTCACTCACTTTTTTGTGCAGGATGAAAACTCCAAAAACCTGCTTCAAAATATCCATATCACCAATGTATCCGTCAGCGGCGATACCCGTTTCGACAGGGTATGGGCCAACGCGCAAAGCCCGAAATCATTTCCATTAATTCAAGAATTTACAAAAGGAAGCCAGGTATTTATTGCCGGCAGTACCTGGCCAGAGGATGAAGAGTTGCTTGCACAACTCATCAAGACCCAACCCAATTGGAAATTCATTATCGCCCCGCACGAGATCAAGGAAGAGAAGATAAACAGGTTCATAGCTTTACTGCCCGAAAATTCCACATCGAAATATTCACTACTCACCGCTCACCATGCACCACTCACCAACCAAACCCTTATCATCGATAACATCGGCATACTGTCGTCCCTTTACCAATACGGGCAGGTGGCTTATATAGGAGGCGGTTTCGGTGCGGGCATTCATAATACTTTAGAAGCTGCTGCCTTCGGGCTGCCGGTAATCTTCGGGCCGAATTATCATAAGTTTAAGGAAGCGCGTGATTTGGTGTCGCTTGAATTAGGTTTTAGTATTAATAATGCGGAAGAACTGAAAGAAACTTTTTCTTATTTAATGGATGATACTCACCTAAAAAGCATTAGCAAAAAAATAAAAGATTATGTGAAGGAGAATACGGGGGCGACAGAGATGATTATGAAATATCTTGATAATTATTAATCGGAGATAGCCGCAAAATTATGCATCTCTACACTTAATCTTCCCTGAATTTATTCGCCGGTGTCTTTTCAAAATACACCTTTTTGCCGGTGCGGGTAATACAAAACGCCGGGTTTTTGTTGTCGTTTAAAGGATATGTGCCGTCAGCAATTACACCGTTCCCAAATCCGCAATCGCCCGCTAAGGTATTGATCGTGATCTTATTTCCGGCACGTATGAATTCTAACTTGCAATCACCTTCTTCAACCGGTAAATATTCGTAATGACCGGTTTTCTTGTTAAGTGTTAGTTGACCGTAAAGTGTGCCAGAATTGTAGGCTGGAGCACCCAACACCCGTTCAAAATAGAACAAGATAGTGCCTTTAGCCAAATAGTGGATTTGCAGCAAAGAGTATGGTGCTTTGCCGTCTTTGCCTTGAGACCCATAAGTGCCCTGCAAGCTGGCAGGTGGCGTGCCTGAGGTGATAAATGAGATGAAGATGGATAACAAAAATAATTTCATAAAGTCAGCATGGAAATGTTTGTTAAAAATACGATGGTTACGGGTATTATCTTTACACAGACGCAAAATTTTCCGTCTTTATACTTCATTGTTAAAATTCCTTAATATTGCCCGTTATGGGCTTCCTAACAATTGCCGGATTGGGCAAAGTACATTACCACGAATACGGCAGCGGCAACAAACCGATGCTGGCTTTTCATGGCTATGGCATGACGGGGAAGCAGTTCCATGTGCTTAAAAATTCCATCTTAAGCAAATATCACGTCTATGGTATCGACCATTTTTTTCACGGCGAAAGCGCTTTAGAAAGCACATGGACCGAAAAGCAGATACTGGAAGGTATGCCGCGGGAAATGGTGAAAGCCTACCTGGAAGAATGGTTTAATATGCACGGCAGGCAGCGCGTATCCTTAATGGCCTATTCCATAGGAGCCAATCTTGCGTTGATATTATTAGAAGAATACCCTGATTTGATCGACGAGATCATCCTGATGGCGCCGGATGGTTTATCGGTTTATAAAGGGTTTGAATTTTTGATGCACAAACCGGTGGGGAAATTCTTTTTCCGCCGGGCCACCAAAAGCAAATGGCTGGCGCCTTCGTTATTGAAAAATTTGAAGAGAGCGCGTTTTATAGATCACAGCTTATATACTATTGCATATAACGAGGTAGATACCGAAAAGAAAAGACAGGATGTATATTACACGTTAAATATCATCAGGCAGCTAAAGCCTGATACGGATAGGGTTGCCACGCTAATTAATCAGCATCATATCAAATGCACGTTAATTTTTGGCCGGGATGATAAACTGTTCCCAATGGCGGCCGCAAAGCCTTTCATTGCTAAGCTGGATGATCCCGAAGTGCACGAGGTGCCACTGGGGCATTGGCTGGTGGTGCCCGCTTTGGACGAGTATTTACTAAATTTACCGGAATGATACCTGCCCGCAGAGTAAACTGGATGAGCAACTGGTTCGCAAAATACATGCGCTACCGGATGCATAAGGCGTTTAACCAGGTTGTGGTGATGCCGTTCGAGCCAAAACCCGGGCATTCTATCCTGCTGCTTTGCAACCATTTTAGCTGGTGGGACGGTTTTTTTGGTAATTACCTGGCTTACTGGCACCTGAAACGTAAGCTGTACATCATGATGCAGCACGACCACCTGGAAAAGCGATGGCTGTTCAATTATTTCGGTGGATTTTCGATCGAGAAAGGCTCGCGCGAAATGGTAGCATCACTGCAGTATGCTGCCGGGTTGCTTAATGATCCACAAAACCTGGTGGTCGTTTTTCCGCAGGGCGAACTGATCTCGAACCATGCAACCGAAGTAATCATCGAACGCGGCATTGATAAACTGATCAAAAATATCAAAGGCCCCTGCCAGGTAGTTTACTCCTGCGTATTAATTGATTATTTTGAGAGCCTGAAACCCTCGGCTTATATTCACCTGTTTGATTGCGGCGTGGCGGGCGAGGTGCCGTTCGATGAACTGGTGAAGAATATCAATACTTTTCATCAGCAGGCCTTGAAGGCGCAAACTAATGTGGAGCATTAAGTATATGTAAAACGCAAACTGAAATCGTTATTTAAAGTGATCACCGTTATTTACGTTACGTTTGTTTTCATTATCCTGCGCTTCGTCGTAACGGTTTTTAACTTCGTATCCGACCCTAAACTTCGCCGCGTAAATAAGCCATATACCGATTTTGTGTCGATACTGATACCGGCGCGCAACGAGGAGAAAAATATCCTCAACCTGCTCAATTCCATTTTAAACCAGGACTACCAGGATTATGAGGTTATCATTCTTGATGATGATTCCTCGGACAAAACCTACGGGCTATGCGCAGATTTTTCATCGAAACATCATTCATTCCGGGTAATCAAAGGCAAGGAGCTGACGGGCCAATGGCTTGGAAAAAACTATGCCTGCCACCAACTGGCACAACAGGCCCGCGGTAATTTCCTGCTGTTTCTTGATGCCGACGACCAGGTTTACGATGGGCTCATCAACAGCGCGGTGCACCGAATGTATTTCCGCAACCTGGCACTGCTGAGCCTTTTTGCAAATCAGCAGATGGAAACCTTCGCCGAAAAAGTTACCGTTCCGCTGATGCATTACATATTGCTGAACCTGCTGCCTTTGAAGCTTATTTACCTGGTCAGGAACCCTATGGTAGCGGCGGCCAGCGGCCAGTTTATGTTGTTTGACGCTGAACTTTACAGGCAAAATCAATGGCACAGCCTAACTAAAGATAAAACTGTAGAGGATGCCGAGATCATGAGGCAAGTTAAGTCGGCCGGGTTTAACAGCGAGAGTCTTTTGGCAAATGGAATGGTGAGCTGCCGCATGTATAAAAGCTATTCCGGGGCTGTCAACGGCTTTGGTAAGAACGCCCTGGCCGCCTTCAATTTTAACATTTTTAGCTTTTTGATCTTCCTGCTGCTGCTTATCGGTGGGCCAATGATCGTCATCACCACACTAAACCTCAACCTCATCACCATGATGCTGGGCCTTATCCTGTTACCGCGTGTAATGATCTCCTTGCTGGCAGGGCAAAATGCAGTGCGAAATGTATTGCTTCACCCTATACAAATGTTCAATTTGCTGGTTATAGCTTTTTTTGCGATACAGCGGTACCTTACCAAAACCACGACGTGGAAGGGAAGAAGTGTATAACTTTTAGCCGTTGTGCCTCAATCCAAATAAAAATCGGTGAAATCATATTACAATCGGTGTAATCAAAAAACAGTAACTTTGCATTGGTATGGGCGAATACAATTTACAGGTGACGATTGACGGTGATTCGGGCTTTTGCTTTGGCGTGGTATACGCCATCGACATGGCCGAAGAGATACTGGCTGAAGATGGCTACCTGTACTGCCTGGGCGATATCGTTCACAACGACGAGGAAGTAGAGCGCCTGAAAGCCAAAGGCCTGCGCATCATCGGGCACGAGCAGTTGAAGGACCTGCACAACGAAAAGGTATTGATCCGCGCGCATGGCGAGGCACCTGAAACCTATAAACTAGCGCTCGAAAATAATATTATGCTCATCGACGCATCCTGCCCGGTGGTGCTGAAATTACAGAACAGGATCAAAACCTCCTATGACAGCAACGAGAAGATACTGATATTCGGCAAACCAGGTCATGCCGAGGTGATAGGGCTGCAGGGCCAAACCAATAACGAGGCGCTGGTTTTTATGGATATGGAGGAACTGGATAATGTGGACCTTCCGGATAAGTTTACGCTGTACAGCCAGACCACCAAAAGCACCGAGAAGTTTTATAAGATAAAAGAGGAACTGCTATCCCGTGGTTACGAGGTAAAAGCCAACGATACCATTTGCCGCCAGGTATCCAACCGGGATAAAGACCTGCCCGCGTTTGTAGCCAAATTTGACAAGATCATATTCGTTTCAGGCAGAAAGTCGTCCAACGGCAAGGTGCTTTTTGAAGTGTGCCGCAAGCATAACCCCAATACTTACTTTATTTCGTCGCCCGAGGAACTGGAGCTTTCTATGTTCTCGCCCGGTGACAAGGTTGGGATAGCCGGCGCCACCTCAACGCCTATGTGGCTGATGGAGCAGGTGAAGACCGAGCTGGAGCAGTTTTAATTCTTATCGAATAATGTCATTTCGAGTGAGCGTAGCGAAGAGAAATCTTATACGATATGCCGGCGGACAATGCGGCGTGTTTAAGATTTCTCACTATCGTTCGAAATGACATAATTCTTTAAAAAGCATCTTCATCAATTCGTAATAAATACCTTCGATACACGGTTAAGGGATAAGAAAAATAATGAGCCGTAGGCTCTACCTGTTTGTAGCCCCAATAATTAACAGGTTTTGTGCCTCGTAGAGGCTACCCATCCGGCGGGTATATAACCAGTTCTAAATAGCAATAAAGGGTAGCCTCTACGAGACAAAATCTTTCCTGTCTATTTGCTACAAACAGGTAGACCCTACGGGCCAGAAAAACACGCTGCCAGAAGCGTTTTGATGTACCGTTATCTTTAAAGTAACGATTTACAGATATTAGCCATTCATTTTTAATCTTTTTGTAATATGTTATCCCGCCAACCAGTTAGGGGTATTTTTTCTTATTTTTGCGCCCGACAATATGAGCAAAAAAGGAGTTTTACTGATCAACCTGGGTACGCCCGATAGTCCCTCGACGGCAGACGTCCGCAAATATCTCCGTGAGTTTTTGATGGACCCGCTGGTAATAGACATTAATCCTATATCCCGCACTTTGCTTGTAAAAGGCATTATTGTGCCAACCCGCGGACCGAAATCAGCGAAACTGTACCAGGCAATATGGGATGAAAAAACGGGCTCCCCTTTGCTCCATTACAGCAAACTACAGCATAAATTACTACAGGAGCGCTTAGGCGACGAATACCAGGTGGAGCTGGGCATGCGGTACCAAAGCCCGTCTATCGACTCGGCGCTTCAAAGGCTAAAAGATGCGTTGATCTATGACATTGTGGTTATCCCGATGTTTCCGCAATATGCCTCCGCCAGCACCGGGTCGGTTTACGATAAGGTAATGGAACTGGTGCAACAATGGCCAACCAAACCTACCATCAGGTTTATCAACTCCTTTCATGATGATGAACTGATGATCGAAACATTTGCCGACAATGCCCGGAAGCACAACCCCGATACTTACGATCATATCCTGTTCAGTTTTCATGGCTTGCCGCAACGGCAGCTGATCAAATCGGACCATACCCACAATCACTGCCTGAAATCGGCCGATTGCTGCCAAACGTTGACAGATGCAAACCGGTATTGCTATTCGGCGCAATCGCACCATACCGCCAGGTTATTAGCAGAAAAGCTCAGTATTCCTAAAGAGAAGTACACCATCTGTTTCCAGTCGCGGTTGGGCAGCGACCCCTGGGTGCAACCTTACACCAGCGAGGTGGTGCATCAGCTGGCTAAGGAAGGCAAAAAGCGCCTGCTGGTATTTTGCCCTGCCTTTGTAGCTGACTGTCTCGAAACTGTTTACGAGGTACCTGTTGAGTACGGCGACGAGTTCAAAGCCCTTGGCGGCGAAACGGTCCAGTTGGTGGAAAGCCTGAACGATTCGCCGAAATTTATCGAGGCGTTGGCGAAGATGGTACTGTTGAACTAAATAAGTTGTCTTAACTTTTTTTAACAGATTTTCCTTGCTTTCTATTTTGATGTTTATTTACTTTGTAATTCAAAGTACTTTTAATAAAAATAATCGTGAAAGTAAAAATGATCCTGCCGGCGCTTACCGAAGCCGAAAACCCTTTCTGGCGCCCGATAAAATATTCACTGTTCCCGCCATTGGGCCTGGCGACATTGGCCGGTTACCTGTCGCCTGATGACGAGATAGACCTGCAGGATCAGCATGTCGAAAACCTGAATACCGATGATGAGCCCGACCTGGTGGTCATCCAGGTTTATATTACCAATGCTTACCGGGCTTATGCTTTAGCCGATCATTACCGTGCAAAGGGCGCTTACGTTATTCTGGGTGGCCTGCATGTAACTTCGCTGCCACTGGAAGCTGCACCACATGCCGACACCCTATTTATTGGTCCGGGCGAGGATACTTTTCCTAAATTCTTACAGGATTTCAAATTGGGTCGCCCGCAAAAGGTTTATAGGTCGGGTATCAGGACTCTCGTCGGCGTACCGCCCATCCGCCGCGACCTGATCAAACGTCATTTGTACCTGGTACCCAATTCCATCGTGGTTACCCGCGGCTGCCCGCACCATTGCAGCTTTTGTTATAAAGACGCTTTTTTTGAAGGTGGCAGAACATTCTACACGCAGGAGGTAGATGATGCTTTGGCCGAGATAGACCGGCTGCCCGGCAGGCATTTGTATTTTTTAGACGACCACCTGTTAGGCAACGTACGTTTTGGCGAAGCTTTGTTTGAGGGTATGAAAGGCATGGGCCGCCTTTTCCAGGGCGCGGCTACCGTAGATTCGATACTTCGCGGCAACCTGATCGAAAAGGCGGCCGCGGCAGGTTTGCGCAGTTTGTTTGTCGGGTTCGAGACCTTCTCGCCGCAAAACCTGAAGCAGAGCAACAAGAAGCAAAATCTTGAAAAAGACTATACGCGTGCGGTTAACCGGCTGCATTCGCTGGGTATTATGATCAACGGCAGCTTTGTGTTCGGACTGGATGACGACGACAAAGATGTTTTTAAACGAACGGTAGATTGGGGGGTAAAAAATTCTATTACTACATCTACCTATCACGTGTTAACACCCTACCCGGGTACAGAGTTATTCCGCCAGATGGAGGAGCAGGACCGCATTCTTCACCGGAACTGGGATAAATACGATACCCGCACTGTAGTTTATAAAACACAAAACATGACTGCCGCTGAACTGGAGGCAGGTTATTGGTGGGCCTACAAAGAATTTTACAAGTGGAGCAATATTTTCGAAGCAAGTATGAATCATGATACCCTGACCCATAAACTGAAGCACTTTTGTTATGCCGGCGGCTGGAAGAAATTTGAGCCGATCTGGAATTTCCTGATCAAAACCAAAAACCTGAACAACACGCTGCCACTGCTGGAAGGCGTGTTAACTAAAGTGCGGAGAAGAACAAAGGAACGTCATCCAGATCTTATGCCGGGTTCCTGTGAGCCTGAATTGATCAGTGCCGGGAATATCAGTACATAAAAAAGTGCCCGCCAAAAATGGCGGACACTTCCCCTCACAGTTTTGTGAACCAGTTATTGGATTTAGGCGTGATGGTGAGCGCCCTCCCCAATTTCCTCAATGGCTTTTTTGTTAAATGCGTCCAGATCTTTCGGCGTGCGGCTGGTTACTAAACCATTATCAACCACCACTTCCTCATTTACCCAGTTGGCCCCGGCATTTCGCAAGTCGGTTTGCAGCGATGGGTATGATGTTAGCGTCCGGCCACCGATCATTCCTGTTTCTATCAGCATTTGCGGGCCATGGCAAATAGCAGCTACAGGCTTGCCTTCATCCAGGAAAGCCGACACAAAGGCTACGGCCTCCTTGTTTTGTCTCAATTTATCCGGGTTCAGTACGCCACCAGGCAAAACCAATGCATCGTAATCATCCGGACTAGCGCTGCTTAATTCCTTGTCTACGTTTATTTCAATACCCCAATCGGTATGGTTCCATGCTTTTATTTTTCCGCTTCGCGGCGATACCACGTCGACTTTAGCGCCCGCAGCCTCCAATGCTTCCTTAGGGCTGGTGAGTTCCACCTGCTCAAATCCTTCTTCTGTCAGTATTGCTACTTTGCGATTACTCAAACTTGCCATAATAAGTATATTTAACTAAAAGGTGAATTCCTTTCTATAAACTACATCCGGCAATGGGGTTGGTTTTAATTTTTTTCAGAAAAACATGCTTTACACGCATTGCAGGGCGGTTATTCAACTTACTCCGATATTGCTGCGCTTGTCGACCCTCTCTCCGCCTTTGGCGCAAAGAGGGTTGAATTCCTTTTTTTCCGTATGTTAGGTCTTAATATAAGATTAAAGAAAAATGAAAGCCCCTCTTTATCGCTTGCGGTAGAGAGGGTGGTCCAGCGAAGCGTCGACCGGGTGAGTCCACTACACGTATTGCAGGGCGTAATTTATAAAATTGCTGGTCAGCCCAAAATCTTCGGTACCCTTGCGGCGGATGAAGTAAAAATCGCGGGTAATTTTAAGGCCCTCGATAGGTACTTCCACCAGGTCGCCCTCGGCTAATTGCCGGGTAATAGATGGCCGTGGCATAAAGCCCAGACATTGGTCGGCGAGCAGGAAGTTTTTCAAAGCCTCGGTACCGCCCAGCCGGATCTTTACATTCAGGTCGGCAGGTTTGATATGATGGTCGGCAAGCGACTTTAACAAAGCGTTCAGCGTGCCCGATCCGCGTTCGCGCAGGGCTACGGGTGTTTTTAAAAGTTGTTTCAAGGTGAGCGATTTGCCGGCCAGCGGACTTTTGGCCGAACAAACCGGTATCACCTCGTCGCTCATAAATGGCCTGTACGATACCGTGGTCAGCTTATTATCTACCTCGATAATACCGATGTCAACCTCGTGATTCAGTAAAGCACCCAGGATATATTCCGAATTTCGGTTCACCAATTGCACATGCACATTGGCGTATTCGCGCTGAAAACCCGACAGGATAGGCGGCAGAATATACAAGGCGATGGTAGTACTTGCCCCCAGCCGCAAATGCCCGGCTGCCTGCGACATATTGCTCAATATCGACAGGTCGTATTCGATCTTACGTTCTATCTCGTTGGCCTGCTGCAGGTATTCGTTCAGCTTTTTACCTGCTTCGGTAAGCAGGATGCTGTTGCCTTTACGTTCGAACAGCGGGACCTTATATTGATCTTCCAGAGCCTTCACATGCTTGCTGATGGCGGGCTGGGTAACAAACAGCACCTGCGCCGCCTTTGAGAAACTCAAATTGGCAGCCACTTCCATAAATACGCGATGAGCGAAGGAGATCATTTTGCGAAGTTAGTGGATTGGGTTGAATAATGGGGATGTTGATTAAGCTGAAAGAGTAATTGGTTGATTAAGTTGTTTTACCCTGGCGTTACGAAAGTCCAGCAATAAATGCGGTACTTTTGAGTTGACCAATTCCTCGACGACAAAATGGGAACGAACTATGCCTCAATGGCTTTTGGCGACGAAACCAAAAAACTACAGGAAAGATACGGCAGCCGGAGCAGCTATGCCAGGCTTGAGCAAAGTACTTATTTTGATGGCTTATCCGAACAGGAGATCAGCTTTATCAACGAGCGGGATGGGTTTTATATGTCGACCAATGGAAAGGATGGTTATCCATATATTCAATACCGCGGCGGGCCGCCAGGGTTTTTGAGGGTTATTAATGATACTACACTTGCTTTTCTCGATTTCAGGGGTAACAAGCAATACATATCGGCAGGTAACTTTGTTACTAACGATAAGGTCGCTTTATTTATCATGGACTATGCCCGCAAAGCAAGGCTAAAGATCCTGGGCCGCGCCACCGTCATTGAACTAGGTGATGACCCGGAACTGGAAGCGTTTCTTTCGCTGGGAGATTACGAGGCCAAACCTGAAAGAATTATAAAAATAAAGATAGAGGCCTACGACTGGAACTGCTCGCAGCATATCGTACAACGCTTCACGATCCCGGAAATAGAAGATGCCTTTGCAGCGCAAAAGGATTATATAGTTGAACTGAGAGCGGAGATTGCAAGACTTAAAGCCGGAAAAAAATAGCTTCGTCAAACACGAAGCGTTCCCAATGGAACGCTAAAACCCCCAATTCTTTTTTTCTACCGACGAAACGTCCCGATGTGACGATCAAGGAAGAATAGTTTAAAATTCACAAAAGCTTATTGCAGGAACTCTTAATTATTTTTCTTCGCAAAAACGTCCCTCCTGAGCGATCAAGGAGGAATAGTTTAAAATTCACAAAAGCTTATTACAGGAACTCTTAATTATTTTCTTCGCAAAAACGTCCCTCCTGAGCGATCAAGGAGGAATAGTTTAAAATTCACAAAAGCTTATTACAGGAACTCTTAATTATTTTTCTTCGCAAAAACGTCCCTCCTGAGCGATCAAGGAGGAATAGTTTAAAATTCACAAAAGCTTATTACAGGAACCCTTAATTATTTTCCTGCGCAAAAGCGTCCCTTCGGGACGACTGGTTGGTAGGAAAAATTGGGAGGCGCATTAACGTTCCGTAGGAACGTTTGGTGTTAGTAAGTTTTTGTATAAATATACCAGGATTTACCTGCAAATCTGTATAGCTATTTCAGGACGGGCCATTCGGGTCAGCACACGCCAATCATGGTTAACGCTTTTTTGTCAAATTTGACATATTGTATTGATAATCAACTATTTAACTAACAACAAGCGTAAAATAGTGTTAACCATGTTAACCCTGTTTTGCTTCCTTAACCAAGCTGGACCATGCTGCAAATAAAATAGGGATAATCTCCCGATCATCCCTATTCATTTATTATTCAAAATAGCTCCCGGTTAACTAATCACCGATTAACCAATCACTAACTTACGCCTCTACACCCTGCCCTATCAAATGCTTCGCAACCAGGTACTCGGCAATCTGCACCGCGTTGGTGGCCGCGCCTTTGCGCAGGTTGTCTGATACTATCCAGGCGTTCAGCGTGTTCGGTTGGCTTTCGTCGCGGCGCAGGCGGCCAACAAATACTTCGTCCTTTTCATGCGCATCAAGCGGCATCGGGTATTTCAGGTTGGCCACGTCGTCGGTAACAATAACGCCCGGCGCTTTTTCCAGTATCGACCTAACTTCGGCCAGGTCGAAATCCTTTTCAAATTCGATATTCACCGACTCGGAATGACCGCCAATAACCGGGATACGCACCGTAGTAGCAGTAACCTTGATGCTGTCATCGCCCATGATCTTCTGCGTTTCTTTGATCATCTTCATCTCCTCTTTGGTGTAACCGTTATCGGTAAACACGTCGATATGAGGGATCACGTTCAAATCAATAGGGTAAGTATAAGCACGCGGCCCGTCGGTAATGCCTTTACGTTCGTTAAAAAGCTGGTCGACAGCCTTAACTCCCGTACCGGTTACGGACTGGTAAGTGGATACCACTATCCTTTTGATCTTATATTTATCATGTAATGGCTTAATAGCCACTACCATTTGTATGGTGGAGCAATTCGGGTTGGCTATGATCTTATCTTCTGCTGTCAGTACATCGGCATTAACTTCGGGTACCACCAGTTTTTTGGTCGGGTCCATACGCCAGGCCGATGAGTTGTCTACAACGGTTGTTCCGGCTTCGGCAAATAGTGGCGCCTGTGCCAGTGAAGTGCTCCCGCCGGCCGAAAATAAGGCCAGGTCGGGCTTCTGTTTTATCGCATCCTCGACAGAAACCACCTTATACTGCTTACCCTTGAATGTTACTTGTTTACCAACACTCTTTTCTGAAGCTACGGGGATCAATTCTGTTACCGGGAAGTTGCGTTCTTCAAGAACCTGCAACATTTTGGTGCCCACCAGTCCTGTGGCACCTACTACTGCGACTTTCATTGTAATAATTTGTTTTCTAAGCGGTAATGAAGCTCCTTTGCGGAGGTTTCATTTTGTTTAAATTGTTAAATAATTGAATTAATAGAACCCCAAATATCCGAAATTTTTAGCTTTTATCAGATATTTTAGAATTCGAATTATCTGAATGTTAATTTATTGACATCCAAAACAGGCTAAATTTCCTGATTTGTAAAAATCACGTAGATAATTTTCAAATTCTTTAAATTGATGGGGAGCATCAATCCGGGTTAAGACAAAAAAATCTACCTTTGTCCGTTAACTGAATTTTCATGACTGAAAAGATATTAGTGATAGGCGCCAATGGCCAGATTGGGACAGAACTGGTCAATGCTTTACGGCAGATCCACGGCGCCGACTCGGTAATAGCATCCGATATTAATAGTCCTACCTATGCCATCCGCCATAGCGGCCCGTTCGAACTGGTGAACGTGCTGGATAAAGACAACCTTCACCATATTTTTAATAAACACCGGCCAACGCAGGTTTATTTGCTGGCCGCGATACTGTCCGCCGTAGGCGAACAAAAACCCAAAATGGCCTGGGACCTGAATATGACCGGCCTGCTGCATGTGCTTGATTTTGCAGTGGAGTTTAAAGTGAAGAAAGTTTTCTGGCCCAGCTCGATAGCCGTTTTTGGTCCGCATTCGCCGCAGTTTGATACGCCGCAATACTGCGTAATGGACCCTAATACCGTCTACGGTTTCAGTAAGCTGGCAGGCGAACGCTGGTGCGAATATTACTTTAACAAATACGGGCTGGATGTACGCAGTATCCGCTACCCTGGCCTTATCGGCTGGCGTGCCAACCCGGGCGGCGGCACTACCGATTACGCCGTGCATATATTTCATGAAGCCTTGAAGCAAGGTAAATACCAAAGCTTCCTTTCGGCTAATACTGCCTTGCCGATGATGTATATGGACGATGCCATCCGCGCCACCTTAATGCTTATGGATGCCCCTGCCGATAAGATCACCATCCGTTCATCCTATAACCTGGCAGGCATCAGCTTTACCCCAACCCAACTGGCTGATGAAATAATAAAGATTATGCCCGGTTTCGAAATAAGCTATGCCGGCAGCGACCCGCGCCAGGCCATTGCCGATAGCTGGCCCAAATCCATCGACGATAGTTACGCCCAAAAGGATTGGGGCTGGCAACTGGAATATGATCTGCCGAAGATAGTAGCGGATATGCTGGTTAATTTGAAGAAGATTATTTAGAGGTAAAATCGGAAAGACTAGGGATGTATTAAAAAAATTGTCACTATTCAGAAAATATAATATGAAATTTTGGAGAATAGTTTCAGTTATTTCGGGTGTGATTTTTATCATCATTGGAGTCCTCTTTTTTCTCTTTCTATTGGCGTTGAATGACCCGGAAATAGAAGGGGAATCAGGAAGAATTAGTTTAGGTAGTTACTTTATATCACTTATCCCGATAATGATTGGAGTAATCATTTTAATTAATTCATTTCTTCGAAAACAAAAAAATTAAAATTTCAAACCGGGAATCCACCCAAACACATTAGAACTCCTTACTTAAGCAAACAAATATTACTTTTGCGTTATAACCTTGGCCAATGACTATTGACCATTGACTACTGACTAAATCATGGGAAGAGCATTTGAATTCCGTAAAGAAAGAAAATTAAAGCGCTGGTCGAAAATGGCCGTGCAGTTTACCCGTTTGGGTAAGGAAATAGTAATGGCGGTTAAAGCCGGCGGCGGCGACGTTAACACCAATTCGCGCCTGCGTACTGCGGTGCAGAACGCCAAGGCGGTGAACATGCCTAAGGACCGGGTGGAAGCTGCTATTAAACGCGCCACCAGTCGCGATGAGAAAGACTACGAAGAAATTGTATACGAAGGATATGCACCGCATGGTGTAGCCATCCTGGTGGAAACCGCTACCGATAACATTAACCGCACGGTAGCCAATGTGCGCAGCTACTTTACCAAAGTTGGCGGCACGCTGGGCAAAACCGGGTCGCTGGATTTTATATTTACCCGCAAATCGGTATTTACTTTTGATCCCGGCGACCGCGACCTGGAAGAGCTGGAGTTTGAGCTGATAGATGCCGGTTTGGAAGACCTGTTTGTGGAGGCTGATGAGGAAGGCAATGACATTGCTGTTATCCATACCGCATTTGAAGATTTTGGCAAAATGCAGAAGGCTTTGGAAGAGGCGGGCATCGAAACCAAATCGGCTAAACTGGAGCGTATACCGCAATCATTTCACGAAGTGACCGAGGAAGGTATAGCGGATGTAATGAAGCTGATAGACCGCCTGGAAGAGGATGACGATGTGCAGGCGGTATATCATAATATGGCGGAGTAAGCCCAACCTGTCATTGCGAGGAGGAACGACGAAGCAATCTCTTCGTTATGCTTACGACGGGATTGCCGCGCTATCGCTCGCAATGACATAAAATTATAGCTATGCCACTATTCACCTCCCGCCGGAACGAAAAGAAAGTTAAAGTGACCTTTAGCAACGGTTTGCTTTTTGTGGAAAAAGATGAAGGTAAAAAGCCGCAGGTTTTCCCGCTGGAGTTTTTTCCGAAGCTAATGAATGCTACCGATGAGGAACGCGGCGATTGGACACAAACCGATAAAGGCATCCATTTTAATAAGCTTGATCTGGACGTTAATATCTAAAAATGACATTTGACGAATTTTTCGTGAAGAAGAAAATAGACCTGTCGGCTTTGGGAAAGGCTGAACCGGCGCTGTTGTCTGAATTCAAAGCCCATTTTGAACAGATGGGCGAAAAAAGCTTCGATCACACCAAAAAATACTGGTTCAATAAGTTACGGCTGCAATACCACCTGGCACCCGAGCCGAAAGCTGAAAGGGTAGTTATAGAAAACCCGCTGGCCGAGCAAACTATAACCGAGACATTAGCAGAAACCACCTCACCTTCGCCCAATGTTGGTTTCAAACCGCGCTTTAAACCTGGCATGACAAAGCCCGCAGAACCTGCGGGTGAAACAGCGGCGTCAGCTCCGGCAGCCGAACCCGAAAAGCCTGCAGAAAATAAAGAGGCGGCGACTCCGGCCCCATCATTAGGCTTTAAGCCTAAGTTTAAGGCAGGCGTTACAAAACCTGCGGAAGCTACGCAGGAACCAAAGGAAGAACCCAAAGAGGAAAAGCCTGCGGATGCGCCGGCAAGTCCGCCGCCTGCCTTAGGTTTCAAACCGAAATTCAAAGCAGGTGTAACCAAACCAGCAGAACCAGCTGCTGCACCGGAGGAACAAGCTAAAGAAGAAAAGCCGGCGGATGCCCCGGCAACGCAAGCACCGGCCTTAGGTTTCAAGCCAAAGTTTAAAGCAGGCGTAACCAAAACGGTAGTTGGGCCAGAGCCAAAGGAAGAAGCAAAAGACGAAACACCACCCACACCCCCGGCAGAGGATAAAACTGCTAACCTAGGTTTTAAACCGAGATTTAACACAAAGCCGAAGGGAGAATAACTCCATTTTCGAACTATGTCATTTCGATGAGCACGCAGGGGCTGTGCGCCGTCGCGAAGAGAAATATTTTCGAACAGTAAGACCGGATTTCATGTTGTTGAAGATTTCTCCTCATGCCTTCCCGCAAGTCAATCTCATTCGTCGAAATGACATTTGGGAATAAACCGGCCTTACTTTTGATGCGAAAAAAGCCATCCCATTAACCCAGGCTCAGCAAAAGCGTCGTCCCAGCTATTATGATTATCATTCGGATACAACGTAAACTTAGGGTTACCGCCTGCGGCTTTAATGGCGTTCACCATAATAATGGAATGGTCCGCCGGAACTACATCATCCTTTGCGCCGTGGAATATCCACAAAGGTACCTTTTTGGCATAAATCTTTGCGTTTTGGGTATTGTCTCCCCCGCAAATAGCGAACGCGGCTGCAAATAAGTCGGGTTTGCGTCGTAATATCTCGAAAGTGCCCATGCCACCCATAGACAGCCCGCCGACATATATCCGGTGCTTATCTACAAAAGGTTTATCCAGCCATTGGTCGAGCAGGCCAAGCAGGCTTTTCATAGCAGGCGTTGGCGCGCCGCCCTCAATAAAGGTCCATTTCCATTTCCCGGATGAATCCTGCTTCATTTGCACATTGCTCCACCAGCCGTCCTTAGGGCATTGCGGAAAGATAACAATAGCCGGATATTTGGCCCTGATAGTATCATTCAGGAAAAGCTTTGGCCCGTATTTTAACTGAGCCTCGTTATCATTGCCTCTTTCGCCTGCGCCGTGCAGCACTAAAATGACGGGGTATTTTTTTTGTGGGTCAAAATTTCCAGGAAACACGAAACGATAAGGAAGTGTATCGTTCTTATTAATATAGCTGCCCCTGTCGAATGAGGAAAGGCTTTGTGCTTTTAATAAAAACGGGAATAAAAGGCTCAATCCTAGTATTCCCGTTAAAAATATTTTTTTTGCTGTCATGGTAAAAGTTAGAAAGAAGTCTAACGTAAAGAAACAGCTTTTTCTTTTACAAATCCGGAACAGGTTTCCGAAAATATTTTTGTTAAGCGTAAAAATTGGTCAAATAGGTTCAGTTTAATTTTTCAAAATTTGGATCACAAATGAAGTGCCTTTACCTAATTCGCTTTGAATAGACAACCTGCCGTTATGTTTTTCGAGTATCTCCTTCGCCATGATCAGGCCAAGGCCAAAACTATCGGTTATCTGGTTTTTGAGCCTCCGGCTGCCTTGATTGTTTAGTATTCTTTCGCTTTGTATTTGGCTCATTCCGGGCCCCATATCCTTAATAACAAGTTCCGCAAGGTTTTTGCTTTCATTGAAGGAAACGGTTATTATTCCGCCATCGGGACTATATTTAATTGCATTGTCAATCAGATTACGCGAAATTACATCTAGTATAAAGGGGTCAAAATTAATTTTATCTGCATTGGAAAGATCAAAATTAAACACGATATTTTGCTTTTCAATCCGTTCTCTATAATAATCCTGATATTTTGAAAAGAATGTTTTAAGGACGATTTTTTCTCGTTTTTCAATAAAACTACCACGATCTGCGCTAGTGCGCACAAGGAGTGAATTGATAATATTGAAAATATAATCAATTTGCGTTCCCATGCCCGAAAATATCGCTGTTATTTCGGCTTCCGACAAGTCGAGCTCTTTATACTCGTTGACAACTTGCCGGATGTTGGCCAAGGGACTTCTTACATCATGTGCTATGATGGAAAGTAAAATGTCTTTTTGTTTTAAGGCATCTGTAAGTTCCTCGTAATTTTCAACCAGTTCATCTACGTCCAAAAATGTGACCACTTTGTTGTCGCCATATACATTTTCATGTACATCAAACCATTTGTATGACCCGTCAGCACAAAAAAGCTTCGCAACCATGTGTGCATGAGTGTCACCTTTTCTTTGAGCTGCGCCTACCACATTAAACCAGCTTTCCTTTACCTCTGCCCGGTAGTCAGCTTCCGGATATACGCAATTAAACCAGGCATTCTGGTCAGGAATATCTTCGACACTATATCCTATCTGTTTTAAGAAAGCTTTATTGACGTATTGGTGTTTGGTTTCGCTGTTAGATAAAAGTATCGGCGTGATTATAAGATCAATGGTCTGATAAAATTCACTGGTATTGATCAGTGTTTGCATAACTCAATAGGGGCTTGATTAACTTACTTTACATAGATAGCAACTTATTTGCAATTTGCGAAATAGGTGATCAATTACCCTTGTGTAGCATCGGGCTGGTAAAGCCTATCTTTTTCAAGCCATGCTGTACCTCGGGGCAGCTCATAAAGAGTTTCCAGAGCAAGCCGCTGCGATAGTTCTCTATCATAACGATTTCAGGCCCCTGGTCGATAGCGAGGTATGACTTACCGTACCAGTTATGCGATTCGCTGAAGGCATCCGTAAAGCCGTATTCGCCCCAAATTTTGTCGCCCAGGTCGTAATAGAAATGGCGCAGCGCTTTCATTGAATATTCGGGAGTGTACGGGAAGGCCGATAAAGCGGCTGTTGGTGAGATCACGCCCAGGTCGTTTGTGGGCGAATGGGCATTATACCCCTCGTAATTGTCGCTGGCGGTAAGGCCCCAGCAATCCTCGCCATAGCCTTTATATTTTTTAGGGTTATCAACGCAATAATCGTGGTTTATCAGGGTGTGATTCACGTTTTGCTCCCAGTAGTCGGCATATTCATCCTTCAACCCTTTAGGATCAAGCCCCATAAATGAATATTGGGAAAAGAACAGCGGGCCGCCGTAATCAAACCCAAGCGGCAGCTTATGACCGTAGAAGGTTTTGCCATTTTTAAAGAAATCGCTTTGCGCCCAGCCGTTGTGATAAACATTTGGCGATACCGGGTAACGCTCGCCAGATTCCGCGAGGATATAGGTGATCAAACACTCATTAAAGCCGCGGATAGCGAAATTCATAGCCCACCCATTATTCGGGCTCCAGTGCCAGTATAAATTATCGCGCCCGCCACGGGTGTACCAGTCCCACTCTATTTCGCTCCACATCCAACCGATAACATCGCGAATATGCCGTTCCTTATTATCATTACCCGTAAAATATTGCCGTGCGCATAGCAGCCCCTCAAAAAGATAGGAGGTTTCCACCAGGTCGCCGCCGTCATCTTTTCTGCCAAAACGTATCACTTTGCCTGTTTCGCCGTTCAGCCAATGCGGGAAAACGCCGTGGAAAGCATCAGCCTTATATAAAAACTCTACGATCTTCAGCATACGCTCAACTGCCTGCTGATGGGTAATAAATTTACGATGGTCGGCGACTATCAAGGCCATAATGCCGAAACCCGAGCCGCCTGTGGTTACCACTTCGTTACCATAATCATAGGCCACATTGCTACGTTCGCGCGCAAGCCCACTGGTGGGGTGGCCAAAATCCCAAAAATAACGGAATGTTTGCCGTTGTACCACATCCAGCAGGGCGCTGTCGGAGAGCCCTTTGATGATGCCCACGGGGTTTATGCCATCTTCCGTAGTTTTGGCCGGTTTTTGGGCGAAGCATAATGCAGGTATTGCGAATAATATAAAGAGTATGATTTTTTTCATTAGATCAACATTTATGTTTTTGTCATTTCGAGTGATAGCGAGAAATCTTATACAAGCGATGCCGGGTTTGCATCATGCATAAGTTTTCTCCTCGGTCCTCGTCGAAATGACATTTTTTAATTACTAACTACAAATTCGGGCTCGTAAAGCCCAGGTTTTTCATGCCGGTTTTTACTTCCGGGCAGCTCATAAAAAGGTTCCACAGCAAACCACTGCGGTAGTTTTCGATCATATCAACAATCGGCCCCTGGTCAATGGCGAGTGTGGAATTACCAAACCAGGTCGTGCTCAGGTTGAACGAGTCATAAAATCCATAATCGCCCCAAATCTTGTCGCCCAGTTTATAATAGAAAAATTTAAGCGCGGCCATAGACTGGGTAGGTGTATAAGGCAGCGAGGAGATAGCGGCTGTAGGCGCTATAACCCCAACATCGTTTGTTGGCGAACTGGCAGTATAGCCACCTTCTATGTCGCTGGCTGTTAGTCCCCAGCATTGCGAACTATAACCGTAATAATTTAAAGGATCGTTTACACAGTAATTGTAGTTAATAAGCGCATGGGCCTTGTTCTGTACATCATAACTTGCATAAGCGTCAGATAATCCATTGGGATTGATGCCCAAAAAAGAGTAATGGGCAAAGAACAAAGGTCCGCCCACAGCCGGCCCGAGCGGTAACTGAACGCCGTAATAACTGCTGCCATTTTTGATCTGCCCGTTTAACGCCCATCCATTATCATAAACTACTTTCGGTATTGCATGAGTAGTTGAAGATGCAGCCATTACGTAAGTGATCAGCGCCTCGTCCCAGCCGTGTATGGGCATATTTATGGCGAAACCATAGTTGGGGCTCCAGTGCCAGTATAATACATTTTGACCGCCCTGGCGGAACCAGTCCCATTCCACACCGTTCCATATCGTATTGATATCGTCGCGCAGCGCGGTTTCATCGGCGCCTGCGCCATTAAAGTACTGGCGGGCGGTTAACAGGCCCTGCATTAAATAAGAGGTTTCCACCAGGTCGGCGCCATCGTCCTGCTGGCTGAAAGGCACCACGGCTCCTGTTACGCCATTCATCCAATGCGGGAATGCCCCATGAAATTTTTGAGCGGTATTTTTCAGGAAGCCGACTATCTTTTGCATACGCGCCAAACCATCGGCATGGCTGATGAAGTTCCGGCTTGATGCCGCCACTATGGCCATAATGCCAAATCCCGAGCCGCCGGTGGTCACGACATCGCCTGATGTATTCCGTTCCCTGGCCAAACCGCTTGTGGGGTGACCAAAATCCCAGAAATATTTAAAAGTTTGTTTCTGCACCAGGTCCAGCAGGGCGTCGTCACTTAGCTGCGGAAATTTATCAGACGGATCGATAGCCGTCGTCATTTTTACAGCTATTGATGAACCCAAAGTACTTTTATCCGTGGCTTTCAGGCTGGTTGCTACGTTCAGGTTATATTGCGTGATAAACTGAAGGCTTGATGGGGTGATGACGACGGTGCTGTCATGATTTGTATAGGTGATATCAAAAGGTGCCGGCGTGCCATCCTTAGTTTTTAAAGAAATGGCTGATGTTGCGGAACTGTGATCGAGCGGCGCAGAAAAGGATATTTTGATAACCGGTTGTGTATTGAGCCCGGCGTAGGTAAAGCCATTATACAGGCCGTTTACCAGCAGCGCATTAAAACTGAAAGTAGTTGGCACTGGCGTAACCGGTTTCGTCGGGTCTACCTGCTTTTTGCCGCAGGCAAAAAAGACCATACACAAAACTCCTATAAAAAACCTGCTTAAGTTTATCTTCCCCGCTGCTATCATATCACAATATATCACAATTATTAGTCCGAATAAAAAAGGCTGTCGCCCTCCGCCAAACGGCGGAGGGACAAACAACCTCAGCTAAATCAATCAACCTTATTTTCCTCTGCCCTGTAATGCTACAAGAGCCCCAATTTCATTGTCAGACAGTACCTTGTCGTATATCCGCACTTCATCCATCTGGCCTGTTAAATAGCTCGCCCAATCCTGTTTTCCTGTGGCGGATGTCTGGCTGGGATCAGTGTTGAATTGCACCGTGCCAAATACAAGCTTACCAATGTTCGTAAAGTTCAGATCGCCTTTTAAGTTGCCTGCGGTACCTGTGTTAACTTTCGATCCGTTTACATACAAGGCACATGTTCCGGTTACTGAGTCATAAGTAACTGTTATGTTTTTCCAAACATTGAACAGGTTAAGCACACCATCTACTGCATACGTATAATCGCTGCCGCCTTTGTCGATATGTACACGCACTTTACCATTGGTGTTATCACTTCCGTTCTCGATAAATATTTCAATATTTCCCCAGAACTGATCAGTTCTCGCAAGCGAGAATATGCCAATAATACCTGTTGACGGTGGTGGCGTATTCACCCATTCGCTGATTGTAAAGCTATTCAGTGCTTTTACTTTCGGGCCTGGTTCAGCCAGCACATACCCATTCAGTGCGCCCTGCAGGCCCTGGCCCACTTCGCCCTTGGTAAATGCAGTACCCGTGGCCTCGCCGGCAGTACCTGAAACGCTGTCGACCAGGTTACCATTGAAGGAATAATAAGCTGCAAGGTTCGCTTTTTCGATCTCGCTTGAGCTGGTAAAGCCGTTGATAACCAATGGCGGCGCATAGCTCTTTGGATCAAACTCCTTGCGGCAGGAGCTTACCCCCACACCTAATAATGCAAGGGCTATGACATATATATTTCTTTTTTTCATGTCGATCATATTTTAATATTAATAACCCGTATTTTGAGTAATAACGCCTGCACTCAGGTCAATTTCTGTTTGTGGTATCGGCCAAACCTCGTTCTTGTTAGCTTTCCAGCCTTTCGGGCCGAAAACTTCAGCACCACGCCCCTGGCGTATCACGTCGAAATAACGGTCGAACTCCATGGCCAATTCTACGCGGCGCTCATGATAAATGGCAGTCCGTAATGCGCCCTGGTCGGTAGTGGTCACTTCAGGCAATACGCCTGCATTGGCACCCCGCGCACGTGCCCGAACCATTTCAAGCGAAGCCAGCGCTGCCGCGGTGTTGCCCAGTTCGTTATTAGCCTCGGCATTCATCAGCAGTACATCGGCATAACGCAAAACGATCTTATCCTGCTGTGCACCTTCGTTAAAGCCTGATACATACATGCTGAATGGCACGTACGATTTATAGTTATAACGCGGGTTATCGCCAGCCAGCGGAATTGCATCACCTTCCGCAGTTGTTGTACCCCTGAAAATGATGGTTGCGTTAAGGCGTGGGTCGCCGGGTTCAAATGCATCCACCAGGTCCTGCGTAGGAACATTAAAGCCCCAGCCCCCGCCAGTTACACCACGAACACCCTGTACTTGCGAATACTGTGAATTCGATTCGTCCGGCTTTCCGGGGATCAATTCATTCTGTATCTCGAATATCGATTCGGAGTTATTTTTATTCTCTACCCTGAACATCTTTTCGAAATTAGGGAACAGTGAGTACCCTAAGCCAGATACCTGGTTGGTAAGGCTTACCACATCAGCCCATTTTTTCTGATATAAGGCAGCTTTTGCATGCAAAGCAAGTGCGGCGCCTTTGGTAGCATGGCCAACATTGGTGGCATCATAAGTTTGTGGTAATACGGATGCGGCATCGGTCAGGTCGGTTTCGATAGCTGCCCATACCTGATCCTTCGGTGTACGCGGAATGTTGTACTCGGATGGATCTTTCGGTACATGCAAGCGCAGCGGCACATCGCCAAATGCGCGTACCAGCCTGAAATAGGCATAAGCACGTATAAACTTTGCTTCGGCCAGGTAACGCGATTTCAAGCCGGCATCCATGTTGATTGCCGGGATATTATCCAGTATCTGGTTGGCCAGGTTTATTGTCCGGTATTCGCCACCCCAAAAGTCAGATATCTGGCCTTCAGTTGAACTGGCGGTGAAAGTATCAAAATCGTTCATGAACGATGCATCGTCCGGGCTGCTGCCTTTTTCGGCATCATCCGATCCCATGCTTTCAACAGCTATAGGCGCAAAAGCGATATTTGTCCATTCGTGCAGGTTGGCATACATGGCATTAACCGCCGATGTAGCATCGGCCTGTGTAACCCAAAACTGGGTTGCCGGCACTACGCCCTGGCGGGGTTTATCTAAAAACCCTTTCTTACAGGCGGGTGCCAGTAGTAATGTTGCAAAAAGGCATAATATGGACGCTCCCTGCAAGTAAAAATTTTTCGTTTTCATTTTCTATTTCTCCTTAAAAAGTAACGTTCACACCAAAATTATACGTCGCATAAAGCGGGTACACATTCGCATCCAAACCTGCTTCGGTAGGGCCGCCGCCAACTTCAGGGCTAAAGCCTTTGTATTTGAAAATGTTGAGCGGATTCTGCGCATTTGCGAAGAATCTTACTTTCTGTACCCCTACTTTCGACAGCAGGTTGCCCGGCAGCGTGTAGCCTAACTGTGCGTTCCTCACCCTAAAGTATGCGCCGCTTTCAACAAAGAAAGAGTTTGGAGCGGAGTTGGCATTGGAGCCAACTTTAACCGAAGGATAAGTGTTTGACGTACCTGCCCCATGCCAGCGGTGTGCATAAAAGTCCTGCGTAAAGTTTTCGTTGCCAAAGCGATAGGCGATGTTTGCATTATAAATGCTTACGCCTGCAACACCCTGGAAATCCAGCGCCAGGTCGAAACCTTTGTAGGTAAAGCTGGTATTGAAACCGTAATTGTATTTAGGATTCGGGTTGCCCAGGTTAACACGGTCTCGGCCGTCGATAACGCCATCCTTGTTTTCGTCAACATACTGAAAATCGCCGGCCTTCGCATTTGGCTGCGGGCCGGAAGTTTGATCTTGCTGAAATATGCCTGCAACTTTATACCCGTAAAACTCGCCGATAGGCTGACCTTCAACTGTAATGGTTGCAAGAGCCCCGTTGGTGATGCCATTGCCGCCACCGTATATCGGGTTACGCCCGGTCGATACATTCAACACTTTATTGTTGTTGATGGAGAAGTTACCGCTAACGCTGTAGGAGAAATCTTTATTCACTGATTTCTTCCAGGTTACCAGGAACTCAAAGCCACGGTTTTGTATGTCGGCCTGGTTGCCTATCGGACCACCGGTTAAACCTAATGAACCTAATACCGGGATAGCAAATACCGCATTTTTTGTAACACGGTTATAAAAGTCGGCCTCGAAAGTCAGGTGGTTATCCAAAAGACCGCCTTCTAAACCGATATCAGTATTGTGCGAACGTTCAACAACGATGAACGGAGGAGTTATTGTAGTTACGCTCGACCCCGGATAAGCCACTGTTGGATTACCAAAGATGGCATAATAGCCACCGGTAACCGTGGGAACAGCAACATTGAACGGAAGGTCGGCATTTGCAACCTCACCATAACCGCCCCTAAGTTTCAGGAAATTGAATATATGCTGGTTCTTCATGAAGTCCTCGTTGCTGATAACCCATCCTAAGCCCACAGCCGGCAGCACGCTATAACCGTTGTTGCTGGGTGGATTGTAGAATTGCGAGTTACCATCGCGGCGAACCGATGCATTTAACAGGTAAGTGTCCTTATAGGAGTAGTTCACCCTGGCAAATTCCGATTGGAAAGTGAGCAGCGATCCGGAGTCGGACAAGTTAAAGTTTGTGCCGTTGGTGCTGAAATAATATTCATAAGAACCATCGCCCGGTACGTTTTGTGCGGAACCGTTAAGGGAATATCCCTGCCTTTGTTCAGACGAATAGCCTAACAAAACGGTAACGTGATGATCGTTTGCGAAAGTATTATCATAAGTCAGTGTATTTTCCTGCAGCCAGTTGCGGGTTTCGGCGCGGCTTCTTGACAGCGAAGACTGTGTAGCCTGCTGCGAAAGAGTAGCTTTATATACAGGCACATAGCTTAATGTTTCGTTTTCTCCAAAATCACCGCCCAGGGACGATTTTAATTTGAAGTGCTTTGCTATTGTCAACTCGGCAAAGGCATTACCGGTAAAACGGTAGTTTGCAGAATGCGAGTTGAAATAATCGAGCGTTACCTGCGGATTGTAGTTGTTGCCGCCACCCAGGTTAAAATCGCTTGGGTCGCCATAAGTTCCGTCGGCATAGTAAACCGGAACAACAGGCGCAGCACCGTACAGTTCGTGGAAAATACCACCGTCGACATTCCTTGATTTTGAATACTGACCACTTGCACTGATACCCAATTTCAGGTTTTTGTAAGGCTGATAGTTATCGGTAAGGTGCAGAGTGTAGCGGTTATAGCTGTTGGTTTTTACAATACCGTCCTGGTCAAGATAGCCGAACGACAGGTTGTAATCCGATTTTTCGGCACCGCCATTGATCGAAACCTGGTGGTTGGTCACAAATGCGTCGCGTAATATCTGGCCATACCAGTCGGTCCCCTTGCCAAATGACGCGGGATCTGTAAATAATGCCGAAGCGCCGTTCTCGGTTTGCAACTCATTAATTGCAGTTGCGTATTCAGTGGCATCTGCCATTTTTACCTGGTTCGTAACATGCTGCCAGCCTGCGTAAGCATTGTAATTAACGGTAGCCGTTCCCTTTTTACCGCGTTTTGTGGTAACCAGGATAACACCGTTGGCGGCACGTTCGCCGTAAATGGCGGTACTTGAGGCGTCTTTCAGGATACTGATGTTATCAATATCGCCCGGGTTCAAAAAGTTGATGTCATCATACAACGCACCATCAACTACATAAAGGAGACCGGTACCCCCGTAAATTGTACCGGTACCGCGGATAGTGATCTGCGGCGACGAACCCGGTGAGCCCGAGTTAACAATGTTTAAACCGGCAACCTTACCCTGTAAGGCGCTTAGCGGGTTAGTTGATGCCTGTTTGGCAATTTCATCACCTTTTACAGTTGCGATGGAACCGGTTACATCCACTTTCTTTTGGGTACCGTAACCTACAACCACAACCTCGTTGAGCGAGTTTGCCTGTCCCTGTAATTTAACGTTAATTAGGAGTTGCCCGTTCACGGGAACTTCCTGTGATGTATAGCCAATATAGCTGAATACTAAAGTGGCGTTTGACGGGGCATTGATCGAATAGCCCCCGTTAACATCGGTTTGCGCACCGTTTGACGTTCCTTTTACCAGAACAGATACACCAATAAGCGTTTCGCCTGTCGACGCATCGGTAACCTTACCCCTTACTGCCACGTTTTGCGCGAAAGCAGAAGAGATAAAAAGAAAGAAAAACAGCACCAACCCTGAAATAGTAAAACTTCTTTTCATGTGGTCTTTGGAAATTAAGAAATGATAAATAATTGGTTTTAAATCAGTACGAAATTGTCGAGATAATACATTTTTAACAAATAATGTCCCTCTACATTAATACATCATTCAAAAAGTAGTTTCTCAAAAATTTCTTATTTATAATACAATTATCTGATTATAAATGTTTTAAAAAACAATAGTGTAATCATCACATACAACATTTAAGAAGTCGGAAACAATAAGGCCGCAACGGGTAATGAGAGGTAATGATGTAGTGATCCTGCGCTATGAGAAAGCGGACAAGTTCGGCATACATTCAAAAACCGAAACCTTTTTATCAGGGTGTGGTTGTCCTTTACTTTTTAAAGTAATGTAAACTGACTAAAGTAAAATAGAATTTGACGTAAACTGTTCCCCCGGAATAAACCTGTCAACTCACTACTACAACTCCATCAAAAACTCCACCAGGTTCTTATCATGCTCCAGGTTAAGTTTTTTACGCAGGCGGTAGCGCCTTATCTCGACACCGCGGAGGGATATGTTGAGCAAGGAGGCCATCTCTTTACTGCTCATGTTCATGCGCAGGTAGGCGCACAGCTTCAAATCGTTAGGCACCAGGTCGGGATGCTGGGCCTTCAGCTTTTTGAAAAAACTTTCGTGCGCTTCGTTAAAACTGCTTTCAAAAAGGTTCCAGTCGCGTTCATCGCTCATCCCATCGCTTATCACTTTTTGGATCCGCCGAAGCTGATCGTCGGAAAGTTTTTTGCCGCTGCTGTCCTTCAGGTGTGTTATCTCATCGCTTATCTTTTGTAACAGTTCGTTCTTATAAACGATGTTCATGGCTGAATTGGCCAGTTCGCGGCTCTTGCTTGCCAGGTCGGCTTGTAACTGTTCGTTCTTTATTTTGACGATACGCTGTTCGTTAGCCATGGCTTCCTGTTTCAGGAACTCTTCATGCTCCGATCTTAGTTTTTCGTGAATGTGGTGCTGATGACGTTTTAATTTTTGGCGATAGAAATAACGTATAACGTAATAAGCCAAAACAAGCAACAGCAGGTAACAAATTATGGCCACATTGCCGGCATACCAGGGCGGCAGTATGGTAAAGGTATAAACCGTTTCGGGCGAAATGCTTAGCTCGTTGATGCTTGCCCGCACCTTGAAATGATAAGTACCCCTGTCAAGGTTGGTAAAATCCTTTTGGGTTTGTGTATTCCAATCCGACCACTGCCTTGAGTATCCATCCAGATAATACTGGAACCTTACCTTCTCCTGCCGGTAAAATGGCAGGGCATAGGATATGCGGATATTATTTTGAGAATACGGAATGTCTATCTCGCCCTCTTTGTCGTTATCGGCCAATAATGTTATCCGGTCGGTAATATCTTCCACCCGCCGTATTAATACATTCGGCAATTTGATGTCGCTTCGCTGTAAGGCATCCTCATCGTTCAATATGGCAAAACCATCATCAACACTGATGAGGTAAATAGAACTGTTGATGCGGCTTATGCTTTCGTAATTGTGCAGCATACGGCCATCCAGGATAGTAAACCTGTTCGAGTCGATGCTCAATTTACCGGGCGACGAGAGATCAGCCAGTGCCACCCTGCCATGATTTATGAACCAGTACTTTTTACCAAACGCCGGGATGATCTTGTTCGAACTGGCAAAGGAGCCCAATTTGCGGTTTAGCTGCACGTATTTAAAAAACCGGTCGCTTATATCGTCATAAATATAAAAACCCGAGTCCGATGAAAATACAATCCTGTTGTCGAGGTTAAATACATTGATGTTATAACTGCCCGGCAGGCCAAAACGGCTGTCATAATATTTTACCGAGGTCGCTTTTTTCAGGTCGCCGCTGAGGTTAACCTTGTAAATACCCTTATAAGCATGGCTCACCCATACCTGGCCCCGGCTGTCTTGCTCCACATAGCGCGAGGGCTCGCCGAAGGCCTCCACTCTATCGTCAAATACCCAATTGCCCGATCCATCTTTACGGTAAATTACAAGCCCCGTATAAGTGCCCTGTATCAGGTGGTCGGCATTCAGTTTTTTGATTGTCCATCCGCCGCTTATGGTGGTTATTTTAGATAACGTTGCCCCATTTACCTGGTACGTACCGGTATTGTGCCCGCAAAGCAGCCGGCCGTCCTGCAATATCAGTTCCCATACCTGCCCCTGCGAGCCGGGTATCAGTTTAAAATCAAATGATTGCTTGCTGCCGTTGCCCGTCCAGTCGCTGTAAAAAAGCCCCTGGTTGGTGCCCAGGTATATTTTGTTGTTGAAAATAATACTGGAGTAAACTGTGCCAAAGCGCCCTGTCTTGTCGAAATAAAAATAAAGGGGCGAATTGAATTCGATGCGGTCGATACCGTTATCCAAACCACACCAAAGGTTTTGCTCGTTATCAGTGTAAAGACTAAGCACGGTATTATTTTGCAGGCCACTTGATTTATTGATCTGCTGAATGACATTCCCAGCGGTGTCGATAACGATAACGCCATTCAGTATAGTGCCATAAGCAAAGTATTTGCCGGGTATTACCGCGCCGTTGTTCAACTGGTAGGTTTTCAAAAAATCGCTGGCCTGGTTGTTCCAGGGTTGAATTTGTTTACCATCGTAGATGAAAAGGCCGTTATGCGCCGTGCCGATAAGGTATTTATTGTGCGGGAACGGCAGTATAGACAAAATGCCGCTGTTACCCAGCAAATTGCTGCCGGCTATGGCTTCCAGTTTGTTGCCTTTTAGCTCGAACAATCCGGTATTCACTTCTTCCACAAAGTACCTTTTGCCAACTTTAAACAGGAACAGGTAGGGGTTCGGCGCCTTTACAACACTGATCTTACCATCAGCATAGATAAAAATGGTGCCGAAGGATTGAAATACGATCTGCCTATCGTCGATATATATCTTCCATATCTCCTCGTTAAGAGGACGGTTATCCTTTGGAATAAGGCTGATGAGCGAGTGGTACTGCAATCGGCCCTTGTTGTTATTTTCCCAATAACCAAACTCGCCGAAACCGCCGGCGTACACTTTTCCCTTACCGTCTGCCGCTACCGAGCGTACAATAAGGCCGTTCGGCATGGAATACGATTGCCAGTAACGCCCGTCGAAAGTAAGCAGGCCTTCCGAGTTGCCAAAATACATGATACCATGCTCGTCGCGCGTTACCGACCAGTTTTGGTTGCCCGACTGGTAAATGGCTTTAGTGTAATTTTGTACGTAAGGGACACCGATGCTTTTGATATCCGCGGCTATCCCGTTAAATGCGTTGAACAGAACAAAACAAATAACGTATAGGCTTACTCTGCGTATCATCCGGGCTAATTTATCTTTTTATCTTTTAACTTCAAGATAAATTGAGTGCAGCAAATAATCGACCTGCTTTTTGTATTGCGGATAATCCTCTTTTAGTTGGGAGTAATATTCGAAAAAGATTTGCTTGTAGTTTTTGGTAGTTAAATGTTTGGAATAGTGGTTATTCCAAAAACCCCGAACAAGATGATCGAGCAGGTATTTATTATTACCGATTTTCGACAATACAAATTCCGGATGTTTTTCAAATATCCGTTCAAATTGATAACTCAGATTCTCATCAGCTGAACCGTGTTGTCTGTTCAGATAATTAATATATTCACTTACCGACGTGGTATCATCTTTCTTAAGGCATATGTCTCCAAATAGTTGAGTGCGGGTTCCCATTACATACTCGCTGCCGTTCTTTTTTCCTGTATAGTCCCCACACCTTAATTTTTCTAACTGCTTTACCAGCTTAACCGTAATTGCAAAGTCAGAATCAGTAACTGCGTGTTTATCATAAATTGATGTTAATTTTTTGAATTGGACTACTCCACAGCCATACTCATTTTGAGCGTGCAGATCACATGTCCAAATTACTAATGAGAGAAGAATCAAAAAGGGTCTCAATGAGGCTTGGTTTTAATTGCATGATAAACTTAGCAATTATTCGCTTATTCCGCCAGTTGTATCTTGGCTTTTTTAGCCACGTTCACCGGCTGCGGAACCTTTACATAATAACCAGTTCCATCATATTCGCGCTTGCGCGGATGTTCTTTACAGGCATCGCAGCAGCAGCCTTCCATGGCAACGCCGCATTCGTCGCATTGGGTAAAGTGTTCGTTGCATTCGGGATTGGCGCAGTTGATCATCTTGTCGGTATGCTTACCGCAATTGAAGCAAGTGGAGATAACCACCGGGTTAACGCTGTTGACATCCACCGAAAGGCGGTTGTCAAACACGTAGCATTTGCCTTCAAAATCTTCGCCGCCCGCTTCCTTGCCATATTTGATAATACCGCCGTGCAACTGGTACACATCGGTAAAGCCCTCGTGCAGTAACAGGGCCGATGCCTTTTCGCATTTGATGCCGCCGGTACAATAGGTCAATATCTTTTTGTCCTTGTATTGGGCCAACTCATTGATCTTCGCCGGAAAATCGCGGAAATTCTCAATATCCAGCGTAACCGCATTTTTGAATTTTCCGAGCGAGTGCTCGTAATTTGATCTTACATCCAGCACCACCACATCGTCGCGGTCCTTCATCGCCAAAAAATCTTTTGGCTCCAGGTGCTTGCCTGTTTTTTCCTGCGGATTGATGATCCCGGGATCGCGGAGGCCCGAATGAACGATCTCCGACTTATACCTTACGTGCATTTTGATGAAAGAAGGTTCATCCACCTCATCCACTTTAAAATCGATACCGGCGAAACGCTCGTCGGCATGCAGGGTGTCCATGTAAGTTTTGCAGGATTCTGAAGTACCCGAAACGGTACCGTTCAAGCCCTCATCAGCCACGATAATGCGCCCAACCAAACCCAACGATTTACAAAATTTCAGATGATCGGCAGCAAATTGCTCCGCATCCGCTATTGCCGAATAGCAATAATAGAGTAGTGTGTTGTACTTTGCCATAAAACATTGATACTGTTGCAAACAGCGTTTAATGAGGGACAAATCTACGATTTTTAGTCGGAAAGTCCGGAAGTCCGCATAAGTCCGGAAGAATATTAATCTAATGAATTTTTTAAAGCATTAAGCATAACGAGAATCTCCTCGCATTGCGCGTACAGTTTAAAAAAGTTGTTATCATCCATCAAATTTCGCTTTTTCGCCAGGTAAAGACATCCAACCACTTCAACATCAGAGCGAACAGCATAAGTTAAAAACTTTCTAAATTCAGCGTTAGACTGGCCTGTGGATCCTTCAGCGATATTTAATGAAACCGAATCTGTTGCCCGTTTGATCTGTGCCGTCAAAACAAATAATTCATCTTTTGGGAAGGTTTTCGTAAGGTCATTGATATCAGACGAGAGATCAATTGCTTTCTGCCATACTTTTAATTTTTCGAATTTAAAACTCATGATAAGGTAATTTGGGAGACCGCAATTTAATAAAAAAGCATAAAACTTGCGGACTTCCGGACTTATGCGGACTTCCGGACTACCTCCACTACTTAATCCCATAGAATATCCTGAATCCCTGCAAAAACTTGTGGCTGCCTTCAAATGAAACGCCATAATCCAGGCGGAAAACGAACCGCTGGATACCTAAATAAAACTCGGTATAGTTGCGGTTATCGTTGGTGGTTAAAAAGTTTACACCGGCTATTTCGTCCAGTTTTAATTGTCTGAGCAAAGGTACCCTGCTGAAAAAGTGGCCTGCGAAATTATGTTCAAAGTGCCCTTCGAAATATGGCCCGTCGGTACTGTAGGTGTAAAAAGGCAGGAAGTGGTAGCTGCCAGGCGTTGGGTCGATGGTGGTACCCTGGTTGCCCTTGAAATGGTTATAGTCCATAAAATAGATGGAACTATGATTGAAAAAATCCCCTGCTTCTACCTTGAATGCCGAATATCCCCACAAACCATTATCCAGGTGTTCGTGGTAAATGGATAGTGAGGCAAAATTATAATTCACATCAGATCCGAAAAGACCCTTGATACCCTGGCGGTAGGTAAGTGTTATCTGCGGATATTTTGACGGTAAAAATTCCCTGCCGGTAGGGCGGGTTATATATTGCTGATCGAACGTGTAGGTAAGCGATGAAGTTAGGGTAAGCGCCTGGTTCTGCGCGAACAATTCCGACCGTTCATTAGCAGGCGCATCGGGCATCAATGGGTTGTTCGATGTCAGGTGACTGTCCACTGTGTGCTTAAAAGTATAAAGTGTGTTGTTATACAACTGCGTGCGGTTGGCGTATGACAGATCGGCTTTTAACAGTAAATTATCGTTCAGGTTGCGCTGAAAACCAAAATTAAGGTATTCTGAACTATAATATTTTACATAGTTACGCGCACTTAGCAGGGTACTCAGTGTATTAAAATATACCGAACGCGTACCCACATTGTTGAGGTCGAGTATATTTTTTCCGAAACCCATAAAAAACTTGCCGCGGTTCAGCGGGTCGTAATTATACTCGCCGCGGATGTTGGCATACATTGTTTTGTCGGTAAAGCCATACCGCAGGTTCGGGGTTATGGTGTAGGTGCGCAGGGTATCGATATGGTGCACAAAGGTGCCCCGCAGGTTAATGCCCGCTCCCTCTACGGTGTTATAAAAAACCGTCTGCAGGAACGGATCGACATACACGGAATCGCGGTGATGCTTGAACGATAGCTTGTAGCCGAACGGTATGTAGGGTATGATATTGAAATGATTTCCCGATTTTTCGGTCACTCCTGCCTGTTCAAGTGCCTGGTTCATGGCAGCTATTTCGGCTTTATTGGCATAGTCCTTATTTTCCTGTGCCGTCAGTGGCACCGGCCGCAGTTTCTGCCAGGCAGCCAGGTTGCGGTTATCGGCCGAACTGTCTACCCGCATACGTTCACCATTAAAGTAACCGTCCGGAAATTCAGGGTTTAGCTTATAATTGTTATAAATGCCCAGGTAATAGCCTTCAAATTTGAAACCCAAAACATTGCCGTTAAAATTATACTGTATGGATAAAGGTTCCCAAACACTGTCGCGTATGGGCACGTATTCCTGGCTTATTTGCAAAGTATCCACCAGGTTCAGCGCGTTTGCGCTGCCGGTCAGCATCAGGTCGATGCTGTAAATGCGCCAGTCGCCATCAACCACATAAACATAACCCGTAAATACCCGGCTGTATTTGTGTTTTGGCGAAACCTGTATCTTATGCACAATGAGGCCGTTCTCCAATTTAGAGCCCACAAGATTATAATTATAATATTCAGGCGCATCCCCTGCAAAGGGCGAAATAAACCCCCGGCTGCTAAGTCCCGGTATCATAAAAATATCTTTATAAAAATTGGCCGAAAGATCCGATGCCTTGTCAAAACTAAACGCTGCGTTTTGGCCCGCAGAGATAGAGGATATCATCACCTCCTTAAAATTGTCCGGTTGCTTAAAGGCAAAATTGGAAATGGACTCGGTTTGATAAAGTATGCCTTTGCCTGTACTGTCCACACTTAATGCGTTACTTACATTAGGGCTCATCAGCATCTTCGGGGCGCTTACCAGTTTTTGTACCCCCTTCACATAAGCCGCGCAGGAATAGGAGTTTACCTGGTTTATAAAGTATTGCCGCTTATCTATTACGTGCCTGATAATGCCCACTGCCGAGTCGGCCGGCTGCCCTTTGATACGGCTGAACCGACGCATGGCATATTGCTCGTCCGTCATCTGTACATTATGTTGTATATCAGCATCGGCAATGGTAATATGCTCCGTCAATTCCTTGTAGCCTACAAAACGGTACACCACATCGTAATCACCGCTGGTTAGTTTTAATTCATAACTGCCCTGCTCGTTGGCATTGGTGCCGTAAGTGGAATTTTTGATATAGACAGCGGCAAAGCTCAAAGGCTTGCCGTCAACGCCGGTTATCCTGCCGGTAAGCATATATGTATTCTGCCCAAATGCGGCGACCGAACAGATAAATGTTAAAAGTAATAGTAGATATTTCCTCATAAACAAAGCCTCACATATAACAGGCGTAACAGAAAATGTTTTGAAAAATAGGGATTTTGAGTGGGATTGTTACTTTGGGACTGTTGTGGGTGTGAGGTTGTGATGTTTGGGTATGGGTTGCACGTGGGACGTTTTATGTTTTTTGACTCGCTGGCGTATGATTTGATCCTTAACACATTTGTCTGAATCACTGATTTTAAATAATTTGTTTAATTGCGCACATTATTGTTTTGCTTATATCCTGTAATCCCCTGATCCTGCAAATCTTAGTCCGGACAAAAAAACGCCCCCCAATTGTAAATAACTCGTTGCGTTAACAGTTTTCTTTTAAAAACAATATTTTGCGGCTATATTACGGCGTCAATCCGACACAATAGACCGTAATATATTGAAACAACATTACCCGGCGCAGGCCATTAAACTGGTCCTCATTTTCTTTTGCTGCATTGCAGGCAACCATGCCTTCGCCCAAAAAGTGAACGCTGGCTACCGGTACCATATCCGCAGGGCCGCTTCGCCCATAACCATTGACGGGGTGATGGATGAGCCTGCCTGGCGGAATGCCGATTCGGCAGCTAACTTCCACATGGTTTTGCCGATGGACACCAGCATGGCGAAGGTAAAAACAGTGGTACGGATGACCTACGACCAGAACAACCTGTACATCATTGTTATCAATTATAAACTGCTGCGCGGGCCCTATATGGTGGAATCGATGAAACGCGATTGGGCCTTTCAGAAAAATGATAATTTCATCTTTTTTATCGACCCTTTCGACGCCCGTACCGACGGTTTTACGTTCGGGGCCAATGCGGCCGGCGGGCAGTGGGATGGCACCTTATATGCCGGCGGCAGCGCCGACCTGATGTGGGACCAAAAGTGGTATTCGGCCGTAAAGAACTATCCCGACAAATGGGTATTTGAAGCCTCGATACCGTTTAAAAGCATCCGATACAAAAAAGGCATTAAAGAATGGGGAATCAACTTCAGCCGTAACGATCTGAAGACCACCGAAAAATCGGCATGGGCACCGGTACCGAGGCAGTTCCCAACGGCAGCATTAGCCTACACCGGCACTTTGGTGTGGGACGAAGATCCGCCGACATCGAGCAGCAACATTTCCATTATCCCCTACGCGCTGGCCGGTGTTTCCAAAGATTACCAGGCCGGAACGTCGGCAGCTTTCAAAAGGGAGTTTGGCGGCGATGCAAAAATTTCGCTAACGCCTTCCCTGAACCTCGACCTGACCGTGAACCCCGATTTTTCGCAGGTAGATGTGGACCAGCAGGTGGTGAACCTGAACAGGTACGAGCTGTTCTTCCCCGAGAAAAGGCAATTCTTCCTGGAGAACGGCGACCTGTTTTACAATTTTGGCTATTCGGATATACGGCCATTCTTTTCGAGGCGCATCGGTTTAAATCAGCCTATTGATTTTGGCGCAAGGCTAACGGGAAAACTAAACAAGGATTGGCGCATCGGCGCGATGGATATACAAACCGGCAACTCGGTTGATAACAATGTTGAAGCAGCTAATTATGGTGTGATAACCCTGCAAAGGCGCGTGCTCGACCGGTCGAACATCGGCTTTATGTTTATCAACAAAGATATAACCGGGTCGCTGCCGGGCGTAAATACCGCTAATAACAGCACCATAGGCGCCGAGTTCAACCTGGCATCAAGCAGCAACGTTTGGACGGGCAAACTAATGGGGCTAAAGTCTTTTACACCCGGCAAGAGCGGGCACGACCTGGTATTGGCCGACCATATCCAATATTTCAGCAGGCATTGGCAGCTTTATTTGCAGGAGGAGTATGTCGGTAAGAATTATACAGCCTCGGTAGGTTACGTGCCGCGCGTAGGCTATGTGAAGGTAAGCCCACTGATACTGCGTAATTTCTTTCCTAAAAAGGGGCCGATACTTGCGCATGGTATCCAGTTCTCGTCCAATTACTTTTTTGATGAAAGTTTTAAGCGAACGGACAACGAAAGCGCCCTGTCGTACATCATGACCTTCCGCAACAAAAGTACGTTCACCATATCGGGAATTAACGATTATGTGATGCTGCAGCAGAAGTTTGACCCGACCAATACCCGTAAGGACAGTTTGGCCATTGGCAGTCAGCACCGTTATAATTCGATAGACCTTTTGCTGGTGTCGAAACCACAAAGCGTGTTTACCTACCAGGTGGAAGCGCTCGGCGGGGGCTACTACGACGGCGGTCACCGGCTAACGTTGAGCGGTACTATCGGCTATCGCTTTCAGCCTTATGTCAATATCGCCCTTAACGGCAATTATACCGACCTGCGCCTGCCGCAGCCTTATGGCGACACCCGCTTCACGCTTATCGGCCCCAAGGTGGATGTTACCTTTACCAACAATTTGTACTTCACCACTTATGTACAGTATAACGACCAGCAAAAGAACATGAATGTGAATACGCGCTTCCAGTGGCGGTACCGCCCGGCGTCGGATATATTTATTGTTTACGGCGAAAATTCAATGCCATCGCCCTATACACCAAAAAACCGGCAGTTGGTAGTTAAATGGACTTATTGGTGGAATATTTGAGGGTAAAACATTGACATTAGTATCGCGTGGTTAAGACTCACCCCGACTTAGCTTCGCTCGTCGACCCTCTCTATCGCAAGCGATAAAGAGGGTTGGTTATAATATTGCTAATTTTTAATCGTGCACGCACACACTTTTCGGTAATTATTATAAATTTACCTGCGTGATAGTGCCGCTGTCACACTAACCATTTACTAACCTAATAAAACAGACATGAAAAATCTATTCAAATTATCGGCATTGTCACTGCTGGTAATTGCCACCATGGCATTTACTATCCAGGCTGTAAAACACGCGCCTCAAAAAGGGCAATGGGTCAGCCTGTTCGACGGCAAGACCCTGAAAGGCTGGCACGGCTACAACAAAACCGGCACGGTAAAAAATTGGGACATTGAAGATGGTGCTCTGGTTTGCCTCGGAGCGGCTAAAGATGCATCGGGAGGTGATATTGTGACGGATAAGAAGTTTGCCAATTTTGAATTAAAGTGGGAATGGAAAGTGAATAAAGGCAGCAATAGCGGCGTGATGTACCATGTGCAGGAAGGCCCCAAATGGCATGCACCTTACGAAACCGGGCCAGAGTACCAGATCATTGATGATGTTAATTTCCCTGAAAAACTGGAAGATTGGCAGCAGGCAGGGGCCGATTATGCGATGCATACCGCCAATAACCAGAAAATGCTGAAACCTGTTGGCGAATGGAACACCAGTAGGATCATATTTAATCACGGCCATGTGGAACATTGGCTGAACGGTAAAAAGATAGTGGAGTTTACCGCCTGGGACGCCGATTGGAACAAGAAAAGAGCGGAAGGCAAGTGGAAGGATTACGCTGACTATGGCAAAGCCAAAACCGGCGGTATCGCTTTGCAGGACCATGGCGATAAGGCTTTCTATAAAAATATCATGATCAAAGAATTGTAATAACAAACGCTCTATTTTCAATGTCATTTCGACGAGGAACGAGGAGAAATCTTATATACGAAGTATAACTATCAATCCTGATGCACAAGGTTTCTCACTATCGTTCGAAGTGACGATCTTTTAAAATTTTCAGACTCAATGGAAGAAAAAAAACTAAACACCCGGCGCGAGTTCCTAAAAAAATCGGCTATTGCGGCGGCATCGTTTACGATAGTGCCGCGGTTTGTGCTGGGCAAGGGCTATATAGCGCCCAGCGATCAGTTGACCAAAGGCATTGTTGGCGTAGGCGGCATGGGCAAAAACCATATCCCCTACGGCAATACCCGCGTGGTGGCTATTTGCGATGTGGATAAGGGCCACCTGGACGAAACCGCCAAAATGCTGAACAATGGCGCAAAAACTTTTAGCGACTATCGCGAACTGATAACGCTGCCCGAGGTGGACATTGTACACGTGGCCACCCCACCCCACTGGCACGCCATCATAGCCGCCGATGCAGCAAGGCAGGGCAAAGACATTTGGTGCGAAAAGCCGATGACCCATACCATGGGTGAAGGCAAGCGCCTGATGGAAGCCGTGCAGCAGCACGGGCGCATTTTCAGGCTGAATACCTGGTTCCGCTTTAACGATATTTTCTACGGCATGGGCACTACGGTGAAACCCATCAAAAAGCTGGTAGAAAGCGGCATGCTGGGTTGGCCTTTAACGGTGACGGTGGGCAGGCATACCGGGTTCGACTGGAAATTTTATTGGGTGGGCAAAACCAATTTACCGGTAATGCCCGTTCCGCCTGAACTGGATTACGAATTTTGGCTGGGCCCCGCCCCTTACAAACCTTATAATCCGCACCGCGTGCATCAAACCTTCAGGGGTTACTGGGATTATGATGGTGGTGGTTTGAGTGATATGGGTCAGCATTATATCGACCCTATACAGTACTTTTTAGGCAAGGACGATACCAGCCCGGTTTCGGTAGAGATCGATGCGCCGCAGCAAAACTTTGATGCCGTAGGCACCTGGCGTAAGATCACCTATACTTATGCCGATGGTTGTAAGATCATTCTCGACGGCGAAGGTTCGGTTGAGGGTGTGCCTTATATCGAAGGGCCGAAAGGCAAATTGTTCCCTGGTTTCAAATCGGACATCCCCGACCTGGAGAAGAAATTAGCTGAGTTCCCCGACCCTGAACCACAGGTTACAGACTTTATTGAAGCGGTAAAAACCCGTAAAAAATTTGCGCTGAATGAACAGAACGGTTACCGTTCGTGCACCATTGTCAACATGGGATTGATCGCCCTGAAACTTGGCCGCAACCTGAAGTTCGACCCGGTGAAACAGGAATTCATCGGCGATGAAGGCGCCAACAAACTGATAATGCCGCCAATGCGCGGCCCATGGACCATTTAACCTGACCCACATGAGAAAGATATTTTATACTACTTTGATCTTATCCGCATTGGGCAGCCAGGTTTGGGCCCAGTCGGACAGCCGCATTACGGCGATATTAGATAAAGAACCGGCGAACAAAGCGACCGAATTAAACGCTAATGCTGCGGCCACAGCCGCGCTCGGCGAAATCGGCGTAACCGCCATGCTGAACATGCTGCAGCCCAACGGCACAGCGGACAATACGCATATTTATGATGCCATCAGCGGGTTTTCCTATTATGTTACGCAAAATAACAAAGAGGCCTGGCGGGCAATGGCGGTTAGGGCCTACAGCAAAGCACTGGCAAAAATAACTGATCCGTATAACGGGGCCTTTATCATCAGCCAGCTGCAAATTGTGGGTAAGGACGATGCCGTGCCTGCACTCAGGAAATATTTGAACGATGCGAGACTTTGCGATCCGGCAGCAAGGGCGCTGGTAAAGGTAAATTCTTTAACAGCGAAGGCTGCTTTATTGGCGGCGCTTAAAACCGCGCAGGGCGACTGCAAAATTTCGCTGGTGGAAGCATTGGGCGACAGCCGGAATACGCTGGCGGTAAAAAGCATCAATGCGGTTATCGGCAAGGATAAAAAGCTGACCAAGGTTGCGCTGTATGCGCTGGCCAACATTGCCAGCCCCGTTTCTATCAACCTGATGGCGAACGCGGCGCAAAATGTAGGGTTGACCTACGATGAGACCAATGCGACATCGTCGTACCTGCTTTATATTGAAAATTTGGGCAAACATGGGCAAAAGGCAACCGCCCTGCGTTTGGCAAAAACGTTACAGACCAAAGCGAGCCTTGCAGGGCAGGTGCAAACAGAAACCGCCGCGTTGAAATTGCAGGTGGATATGCAGGGTGCGGCCAGCGTGCCATTGCTAATCAAAGTAATGCAGGATAACAATGCACAATACCGCAAAGCGGCGCTGAAATTTGCCGGTTCTTATCTTACGCCGGCGGCGGCTAACTCGTGGATAGCGGCTATGCAAAAAGCTGACAACACCCGCAAAGCGGAGATCGTTACCATGCTCGGACTTAACCATGTGCAGGCTGCTTTACCTGCTGTAGTTAAAGAATTAAAGAACGAAGATGCTGGCGTAGTATTAGCAGCTATCAAAGCTTCACAGCAGATAGGCCAGGATAAAGTGATCGACAACTTGCTGGCATTATTAAATACAGGCAATGCCGATGAAATTGCTGCCATTCGCGATGCTTTGATGGTGATGAAAGGCAAAACCGTGGTAGATAAAACCGCCAAAGCTCTGCCAGATGCTAATCCACAGGCGCAGGTTGCGCTGATAGCCGTTTTGGCTGAACGCAGGGCTCATAACAAGGTAGATATCATTATGCCGCTGCTGAACAGCCCCGATGCATCGGTGAGGCTGGCGGCCTACAATTCGTTAAAAGAAATAGCGGGCGAAGACAACCTGTCGCAACTATTTGCCTTACTCAGCAAAACTACACAGGCGGATGAAACCGCCGGCGTACAGGCGGCCATTATCGCGGTATTTAGCCAGTCGAAGGATGCCAGGGGACAAAGCGCTGTGGTACTGGAGCAAATGAACGCGGCACCCGCAAATAAGAAGCCATTATACTTCAATATCCTGGCAAGCATAGGCGATAAAGCGTCGTTGTCCGCGGTTTCAAAAGCTTATGACAGCGGCGACCTTGACACTAAAAAAGCAGCGGTTACCGCTTTATCGCAATGGGCGGATGGCAGCGCGGTGCGAGAATTACTGCACATTGGCAAAGATGCTACTGATGCCGGGTTGCAAAACCGTATTATGCGGGGGCTGGTTGAGCTGATCGGTAAATCGAACTACCCGGCAGATGAGAAGGTGATCTTTTTACGCGAAGCAATGGACATTGCCCGCAATACCGATCAGAAAAAACTGGTACTGGAAGAATTGGCTAACGATAAAACCTACGTTGCTTTATTGTATGCGGGCAGGTATTTGGACGATCCGCAACTGCAAACCCAAGCCTCAGCGGCGATAGTGAGTATTGGCTTGTCAAACCCGGCGTTTTATGGTAACGATGTGCGGACGATCATGAATAAAGTGATAGCCATGCGCCGCGGCGGCGACGGGGATTACGAGCGTGAGGCAATTAAGAAGTTTGTTGCCGAAATGCCAAAGGATGACGGATTTGTCGATCTGTTCAACTACAAGGACCTGACCGGCTGGAAAGGCCTGGTGGAAAACCCGATAGTGCGCAGCAAAATGGATGCCGCTACACTTGCCAAAGCGCAGCAAAAGGCCGATTCCGTTATGCGCAAAGGCTGGTATGTAAAGGATAGCATACTGAACTTTACAGGCGAGGGCGAAAACATTTGCACCATCAAACAATACCGCAACTTTGATATGTATGTGGATTGGAAGATAGAGCCGAAAGGTGATGCGGGTATATATCTGCGCGGTTCGCCACAGGTGCAGGTTTGGGACACGTCGCGGGTAGACGTAGGCGCACAGGTCGGTTCTGGTGGCTTGTATAATAACCAGGCGCACGAGAGCAAACCCTTAAAGCTGGCCGACAATGCCATTGGCGAATGGAACAGTTTCCACATCATCATGAAAGATGACAAGGTTACCGTTTACCTAAATGGTGTATTAGTAGTAGATAATGTGGTGATGGATAATTACTGGGACCGCAAGTTGCCGATATTCCCTAAGGAACAGATTGAATTACAGGCGCATGGGAACCATGTGTATTACCGGGATATTTATTTAAAGGAATTACCGGATTAAACTAACTGTCATTGCGAGGCGCAGGACGGGTGGCGCGCGGCCAACGAAGCAATCTCGTCGCTATGCTTGCGGCGTGGTTGCTTCGTCGTTCCTCCCCGCAATAACATAGTTTATTATTTATTGCGGCGTTCCGCGTTAAGGACAGCAACGGATACCGGCCAGCGCCTAATGCCTGTGTAGTATGAGTGAAGGGCCTGACCCGAGGTACGAGGGTAACGCCCTAATAATTAGTCTCACCTAAATCCTCTCCAAAGGAGAGGATTTTTAATTTTCAAATAGCTCCGATCTCCTCTGGAGAGAGGCCGGGGGTGAAGCTAACTCCTGTCCACAAATTTCTTATTATTCTCGTTATATCGGTCGCCGGTGTCGGGGTATTTGAGCAGGAGAGCCTGGATATTTTGCTTGTCCTGTTCGGTTACCTGAACATCCACACTGCCGGCATTGTCTTTCAGTTTATCCTGCTTTTTGGTGCCGGGTATAGGGATGATGTTATCACCCTGCGCCAGTACCCAGGCCAGCGCCAGTTGAGCCGGCGAGCACCCTTTTTGTTTGGCCAATCCGGCAAAACCTTCTGCCAGTTTGGTATTGTTATCCTGGTGCTCCTGCTGGTAGCGTGGCAGCGCCTTGCGGAAATCATTGGCTGCCAGTTCGTCCAGTTTGAGGGTGTTGGTCATGAGGCCGCGCGCCAGCGGACTGAAGGGCACGAAGGTGATGCCCAGTTCTTTACATAATGGCAATATCTCAGCTTCTACATCGCGCGTCAGTAATGAATATTCGCTTTGCAAAGCGCTGATAGGGTGCACGGCGTTTGCCTTACGGATGGAAGTTGCCGATGCTTCCGACAGGCCCAGGTAACGTACCTTACCCTCGGTGACCAGTTCGGCCATGGCGCCAACCATTTCCTCGACAGGCACATTCGGGTCGATGCGATGGGCGTAATACAGGTCGATGGTGTCGATCCCGAGGCGTTTCAGGCTGGCCTCTACAGCTTGTTTGATATAGGCCGGGCGCGCATCAAAACCGGTAAGGCGTGCATCGGCATCTGTACGGAAACCAAATTTGGTGGCTATAAATATCTTGTCGCGGTTTTCTGTAAGTACTTTGGAGATCAGCTCTTCGTTTTTTCCGTTCCCATACACATCGGCAGTATCCCAAAAATTGATGCCAAGATCAAGCGCGAGGTGAAGGGTGCGGATGGATTCGGGGTCATCGGGGGTGCCGTAGGCGTGGCTCATGCTCATGCAACCAAGGCCAATAGCCGACAGTTGCTCGTTTTTTGCAAAAGTTCTGTATTTCATAAATGGTAATGTTATTTTAGCAGGAATTAGCGCAATATCTTAATAAAAGCACCGGCGGGTTTAATCGGTTTGTAAAATTTTGAAAATTGATCAATATTAAGCCATGTCATCCCGAACGATAGTGAGAGATCTTATACGCCATGCATGAATTACAGTCGCTTGTTTAAGATTTCTCGTCGCTACGCTCACTCGAAATGACACGCGGATATAATTTACTTATGAAAAAAATCATCAATACAGGTCTTATCGGTTTCGGCAATTCGGGACAAACTTTTTTTGCGCCTTTTATCGAGGCTGATCCGGGCTTTAATTTGGCTAAAATAAGCACCAGCGACCCCGCTAAAGCCGCCAAAGCCAATGAAGTGTATCCCAACTCTAAAGTGGTGCAAACTGCTGAGGATATCATTAGCGATCCGGATATTGAACTGGTGCTGGTGGGTTCGCCTAATACTTCGCATTTTGAGCTGACGAAGAAAGCGTTGCTGGCCGGCAAGCATGTATTGGTGGAAAAACCGTTTACGGTCACCAGCGCCGAGGCTGATGAACTCATCGCGTTGGCAAAACAACAGGATAGAGTTTTATCGGTACACCATAACCGCCGGTTCGACAGCGGCCATAATACCGTTAAAAAGGTTTTGGCCAGCGGCGTATTAGGCAAATTGGTGGAGATGGAGGTGCATTACGATCGTTACCGGCTTGGGCTGCGCCCACAGGCCTGGCGGGAAAAGCCGTTGCCCGGCTCCGGGATATTTTATGACCTGGCTGCCCACCTGATAGACGCCTCGCTTGAACTTTTTGGCAAACCAACCGAACTTACCTGTATGATGACTACCCAGCGCCCGGGCGGACTGGAGGTAGAAGATAATTACGAATTGATATTATGGTATCCTGGACTGAAAGTAACGCTGAAAGGCGGTATGCTGGTTAAAGAAGCCGGTCCGGTTTACACCTTATATGGGTATGATGGCACCTTTATTAAATATGGCATGGATGTGCAGGAGGAGGCGCTGAAGGCGGGCCACAAACCCACTGAACCTGGTTGGGGCGTTGAGCCTGAATCGATATGGGGGCATGTTACCCGCGATGTAGACGGCAAGACGGTCACAGAGATCGTCCCGAGCGAGCCCGGACGTTACCAGGACCTGTTCCGCAATGTGTATGAGGCCATTGCCGAAGGTAAGCCGCTCATTGTACAGCCGGAGCAAGCGAGGACGACGATAAGGGTTATTGAGCTGGCTTTTGAGAGTAGCCGGGAGAAGCGGACTGTGTCCTATAGTGATTGATTGAACAGACCGACCGATCGAAGGTTAAAACTAACTATACGCGTCCTCGTCAAACTAATCAACCCAAAAAAAGTGTAATTTTGCACACTCAATAATAACACACTATGTACAACACGCTGAAACCGGTGCTGGAGAAGGAGCTTGCCGAAATAGAAAATGCCGGGCTATACAAACGGGAACGCATTATTACCAGCGCACAAGGCGCCGATATTACAGTGCAGGGCGGCAAACACGTCATCAATTTTTGTGCTAACAATTACCTGGGGCTTTCGGGCAATCAAAAGGTGATAGATGCTGCAAAAGCGGTGATGGATACGCATGGCTACGGGCTGTCGTCGGTGCGGTTTATTTGCGGCACGCAGGATATCCACAAACAGCTGGAAGCTAAGATTGCCGAATTCCTGGGCACCGAAGACACGATCCTATATGCAGCGGCCTTTGATGCCAACGGCGGTGTTTTTGAACCGCTGTTTAACGAACAGGATGCTATTATTTCGGACGAACTGAACCATGCTTCGATCATAGATGGCGTACGCTTGTGCAAGGCCCAGCGCCAGCGCTACAAGCATGATGACATGGCTGACCTGGAGGAAAAACTAAAGGCTACGCAGGACTGCCGTCACCGTATCATCGTTACTGACGGTGCTTTTAGTATGGATGGCACCATTGCTCAGCTGGATAAGATTTGTGAGCTGGCGGAGAAGTATAATTCGCTGGTGATGATAGACGAGAGCCATTGCTCGGGCTTTATGGGCAAAACCGGACGTGGTACACACGAGCACCACCATGTGATGGGTAAGATAGACATCATTACCGGTACGCTTGGCAAGGCGCTGGGTGGCGCGTCGGGGGGCTTTACCTCGGGTCGTAAGGAAATCATTGATATGCTGAGGCAGCGGTCGAGACCGTACCTGTTCAGCAATACGCTGGCGCCGGCTATTACCGGTGCATCCATAGCCGTGCTGGATATGCTGAGCGAAACCACCGAACTGCGTGACAAACTGGAAAAGAATACGCAATACTTCAGGAGCAAAATGACGGAGGCCGGCTTCGATATAAAGCCGGGCGTTCACCCCATAGTGCCGGTAATGCTGTACGATGCCAAGCTGAGCCAGGAGTTTGCCGCCAAAATGCTGGACGAGGGTATTTACGTTATCGGGTTCTATTACCCGGTTGTACCACAGGGCAAGGCGAGGATAAGGGTGCAAATATCAGCCGCACACGATATGCACCACCTGGATAAAGCCATAGCGGCATTTACTAAAGTGGGGAAAGAACTGGGGGTAATTAAGTAAGACATTATGCAAGACAAAATAGATCAATACACCGCCGAAATAAACGCCGCCAACCCGGCCAACGCTGCTGAATTGGAAGAGTTCAGGATAAAATACCTGGGTACAAAGGGTATCATCAAGGATCTTTTTGAGCAATTCAAAAGCACAACCCCCGAGGAAAAACGCGTGCTGGGCAAAGTACTTAATGAATTCAAACAATTGGCTGAAGCGAAATACAATGAGCTGAAGGAAGCTCAAGACTCAGGATTCAAGACTCAAGACTTAGGACTTGACCTAACGCTCCCCGGCGAAGGTTTCGAATTAGGCTCGCGTCACCCGCTGTCGCTAACCCGCATAGAGATTATCGACATCTTCAAACGCCTCGGTTTCGTGGTGGCCGAGGGACCGGAGATAGAGGACGACTGGCATAATTTTTCAGCTTTAAACTTCCCCGAAGAGCACCCGGCGCGTGATATGCAGGATACCTTCTTCATCAAAAAGAACAGTGGTAAGGACGACATCGCTTTGCGCACGCATACCTCCTCTGTACAGGTGCGCATGATGGAAAGCGGCAAACCGCCTTTCAGGGCTATTATGCCGGGCAGGGTTTACCGTAACGAGGCCATATCGGCCCGTGCCCATTGCTTTTTCCACCAGGTGGAGGGCTTGTATGTGGACGAGAACGTATCTTTCTCCGACCTCAAACAAACCCTTTACCACTTTGTACAGGAACTTTACGGCGAAGGCACCAAAGTAAGGTTCCGGCCATCGTATTTTCCATTTACAGAGCCATCGGCCGAAATGGATATCAGCTGCACCATTTGCGGCGGTCCGGGTTGCAACATGTGTAAGTACACCGGCTGGGTGGAGATACTGGGCTGCGGCATGGTAGACCCGAACGTTTTGGAAAACTGCGGCATCGACAGCAATAAATACACCGGCTTTGCCTTTGGCATGGGTATAGAAAGGATCACCAACTTAAAATATGTGATACGCGATCTGCGTTTATTCTCTGAAAACGATGTGCGCTTTTTAAAGCAGTTTCAGACAGAAATAATATGACGCGTAAAATTGCCCTGCTGGCCGTATTGATGTGCACCTTTTTTGCCTGCGGCAAAGGGGGCGATGTCATCCCGAACGTCGCGGTCAACTTCCAGGCAAATATTAACGACCCGCGGCTTGCCGCCCTCCACAGCCCCGGCGGCGCCGTCATCATCGACGGCTATGGTGTGGCTGGGTTGATCCTGTACCGCGAGGCCGATCAATCCTACGTTGCCTACGACCGCTGCAGCAGCTACCAGCCGCAAAATCATTGTGCCGTAACCCTTGATAATAACACCCTTACCGCAACCGACCCCTGCTCCGGCTCCAAGTTTTCTCTCATCGACGGTACGCCCGTAAAGGCCCCTGCCACACGCTCGTTACGCTCGTATAGTGTAAATGTGAGTAATTTTGAGATATTTGTATCAAACTGATACATGGAAGCCGACAAGATAAAGGAAAGTATAAAGGGAGCTGCGAAGGAATTGTTCCGCAAATTCGGGTACCACAAAACCAGTGTTAACGAAATTGCCAAAAGGGCCAAAATAGCTAAAGCCACCATTTACAAATACTTCGACAGCAAAGAGGCCGTGCTGCATGCCCTGTTGATGGACTACATACGCGTGAATGTAACCGAGCTGGTGCATACCGATATGCACGAGATAGACGAGGAGGCGCACCTGAACAACCTCATCATGAAAACCTGCCGCCTCAGCTACACCGTTTGTAACGAATTCATCGGCTGGGACTTTATCCGCGAGTCGGCCAACTCACAGGAATTCCTGCGCAACCTCAGCAACGAGCTCGAGGACCTGCTTGTCAGCTCCTTTATGCAGTTAGGTGGTATGCGTAAAAACGAAAACTACGCCCAGCGCATCCGCTTCCTCATCACCTGCAGCAAAAGCATCGTCTTCAGCTTTGCCTTCACCTCGGTCAGCGACTCCGATGTCCGCAAAAACTTCGTATCCTTCCAGAAAGAGATATTGCCGTACCTCGTAAAAGCCGCGTTAACCGTTTAGTTAACGGGTCAATAGTGAATAGTGAGCTGTGAATAAGGAGAGGCGGCTATGGTCTATTCACTATTGACAATTCACCATTGACTATTCACCATTCACTATTGACCATTCACCACTCACTACACTAAGTGTTCACGCCGCCGCCGCTTGCCAGCGCCAGTTTGGTGTAATGTGCTGATTATGAGGCTTTCCAATTTTGCGAAACACCAAAAAGTAGCCCATTTTTGCAATATTCGTGAACACCCCTGTCATAATACCGATGATTTTCAGCCTGTTAATGTGTTCACGGCAAGGTCTGTTTCGCACCCGGTTTTTGTAGCACAATTCAACAAAAATCAAAAAAAGGCAGCATTATGCCCAAATCAGCCCAAATTAGTCCACTTTTTACATTCAGTTTCAAATTTTTCCCGTGCGGGCCGGCGTTTTTCCTGGCGAAATGTGCATATACCCATAATACGTTTTTCAGAATCCGGTACACTAAGTAGGGTTATTTCAATTTGGTGCAAAATCTATTATAAAATTGATCGTCTTTAGTAGCTGGTTTTTACGGAAAGGTTTTTTCAACGTTTCCAGGAAATCACAAAAACCAAATTCTATCAATCCATTTTTTCAAGCACACTTTTCATATCATTCAGAAATAAATTTTTCATAAATATTATTGTTTTTACCCTGCCATTTTGGTCCATATAGGAAATTCTATAACTTAATGGGTCAAACGGGATAAACCTCCCAATGATTATCAAATTTCGCCTGTTTACTATTTCGTACTTATTTGAGAAAATGTTATATATGTATAATGATGAATTCATAAAATACACACGCTTGAATTTGTAATATGTATAAACAATCCCCGCTAAAAAAATCAGCAAAATAAGGTCATTCGATAAAAGATAATCCCATTTTAACTTAAAATTCCGATTCATGTCAATCGCAAAGAGGATGAAACCGATTGGCAGGCCTATCAAACCGATATACATCAAATATGAATATAACCTTCTCATAATTAGTGCTTGTAATGAAATGTAAAACCTAGTCGGATACTGGCTTCTAAACCGCCTAATCTACCTAATCCTATACCTGGTTCAAAATCTAACCCATAATATTTTTCTTTCACATTGCCATTAGCATCCAGTTTAATTTTTTCGTTTGCAAAGCCTACAGCACCAATATTGTGTACGCTTTCTGTCCTTTGAACCTACCATTGCCATCTTATACTTTAACCTGATCGTACCCATACCCTACATATTCCAGATCCCGGCGGGGTCTCCTATGAAAGACCCCGCTGAGAAGAAAAAATTCCCCTCCACGGAGGGGGTGCGGCTGCCTGCGTGTAGGCAGGGGTGGGTGAGCGCGGGCCTATGCGCAAGGCTCTTTTGTCTGAACCAGGATTCGCAGGATTTAAGAATGGCCAGGATTTATTTAGCCTCACCTCCGCCGCAACGCTGGCGCACGCGTGCCGCGTGTGTCTAATCAGGTTCAATAATATTTTAAGAAATCACTGAACCGTCCTGATCTAGATTTTCGTCATCATAGGCCGCAGGGTTCGTAGCCTTTTTGTGCCAGGCAATAATGGTTTTATAAATAAGCTCGTTGTCACCCCTGACTTTACGGATATATATTCTTATCTTTTTTTTGTTGTAAAGCTGAAGTATCACCTTCTCGGGAAAATCACCTAAAACAATTTTTTCAACGTCGGTCCAGTAAACTACCATGTTTTTCGGCCTCACATATATCTTCTCGCTGTCCAGTTCTAAAAAGGTCTTCCCCTGGAGCATCGGTATGATATATCTAACCAGGCAATAGATCAGCCAGCCTGCAATAAAGACAAGGGTCGCTATTATCCACGGGTCTGAAAGCCGGTTGACAACCCAAAACCGTTTATTAAGCGATTGCAGCCCAAAGAAAAAAGCGAAATAGATAAAAGGGTACCAGGCGTACCACTTGCTATAGTAAAATTGCTGCCGTTCCATTTGATGATGAAGCTTCGGTTTTGGCTAAGATAGTAAATCAATGACAAACGTTTAGTCCCCGCGGGGTCTTCCGCAGGAGACCCTGCGGCGGAGAATTCTTTAATTCCATCCAACGCGTCACCATAGCGGCGCCCCCCCCCCCGCCATTGCGCACCCGCCAGCACTTCACTGGTAATGCCATCGGTTTAACAAAAACATTCATTACCAAAACGCATATAAGCTATTTCGCCGCACCTGCCCACCCCATTCACCATTCACCATTCACCATTCACCATTCACCATTCACCATTCACCATTCACCATTCACCATTCACCATTCACCATTCACCCCCTCCACTACCCTTATCGTGTCTTTCTGACACAATAATTTTTAAACACGCTGTTATTTCGTATTTATTTTCGGTATTATTGTTTAATTCAAGCTTCGTTTAACCAAACCCGATCTATGAACCTGGATTTAAAACGTATACCTGCCCGCATGGGCCGGTATGCCCTGGCCTTGCTGATGCTGCCGGTAGTTTACCATACTACGCAGGCGCAAACTGTAAACCAGCCGGCACGGCCGCGCATTGTGGTAACTGCAGACCCCGAGCTGGACGATAACAACTCGATGATCCGTTTCCTGCTTTACAGCAGCGACATGGAGGTAGAGGGCCTAGTTTACGCCAGCAGCGCCTTCCATTGGAAAGGCGACGGCAAGGGAACAAAATGGTTTGTGCCGGGCAGGGAGTACGCACGTTTCGGGTTGAATTTATGCCCCTGCGAGTCGTGGCGGTGGGCAAAGGACGAACGTTTTATTCATAACGCGGTAGAGGCTTATGCCAAAGTATACCCTAATTTAAAGATACATAACCCCAATTACCCTTCGCCCGACCTGCTGCGGTCGAAGATCAGGTACGGCAATATCCAGTTCGACGGGGATATTTCGAAGGACTCGCCGGGCTCCGACCTCATCCGCTCGCTGATGCTGGACGATAAGCCGGGGCAGCTGTATATTACCGCCTGGGGCGGCCAAAGCACCATCGCCCGCGCGCTGAAATCGATACAGGACCAATACCAGTACACTACTGAATGGGAGCGCATCAGGGAAAAGATCTCGCGAAAAGTGGTTTTGCTTCCCTCCGGCGACCAGGACGATACCTACGCCACTTATATAAAACCCAACTGGCCGGGTATCGAATACCGGCAGTTTCGCGGCGGGCCCAATTACAGCTACGGTGCGCAGCTAAGGGCCAAGCCCGAAGATTCGGTTTACATGACCGCGGCGTGGATGAAGGCAAATGTGAGCAGCCTGGGGCCGCTGGGCGCGCTGTACCGTGTTTGGGGCGATGGCAAGCAGATGGTAAAGGGCGATATCATGGATTATTTCGGCCTGGCGGGGCACACCACCGGCGAGCTGCGGAAAATGGGCTACGTGGTTTGGATGCCCGTGCAGGAGCAGGGATCGTGGCTGGGCGAAGGCGACGACCCTACGTTTATGGATATGCTGGGCAACGGCCTGCGCGCCTACGAGGCGGGCTGGTACGGCGGCTGGGGCGGGCGCGAAGTGATTGACCCGAATGCGAAAAACATCTTCTTCCAAACGGGCGATACCTCGTCAAGCGCTATGGCGGCCAAGCTCAGTTCGTCCGCGGCGCAGGCCAATAAAGCTGCGGATGCCATGGCCTATCCAAATTTTTTTCCTGCGGCACAGCAGGATTTTGCCGCGCGATTAAAATGGTCGGTAACGCCAAAGTATTCCGGCGCCAACCACGAGCCGGTGGTAACCATCGAGGGGCCCCTGAACATCATGGCCTCTGCCGGCGAAAAGATACACCTCAATGCCACTGCGGCTGACCCGGACGGGAATGCCCTTACGGTAAAATGGTGGCAGTTCAGGTCGGGCAGCTATCCCGGCAAGGTTGACATCACTAACGCCGACGCCAAACAAGCTGAAGCCGAAATACCTAAAGATGCGCTGCCGGGCCAAACCATACACCTGGTATTCGAGGCAACAGACAACGGCTCGCCATCGCTCACCCGGTACCAGCGGGTAATAGTTACGGTGCGATAATTGAGGCCACGCGTTTATTTTTTACTTGGTATAAGAGGCACGACGGCCTTTGGTGCTATCACACTTTCACATACCCCAGCACCACGCACCCATTTTTGAACACTTTTGTATCCACCAGGTCCATTTTAATGGTTTCACCCAGGCTTATATCATTAAATAAGCGCGGACCCGCACCCGCTATCACCGGGTGAACCACTACGTATAATTCATCGATCAGCCCGGCTGCCATTAATTGGGAGCGCAAGGTCATGCCGCCGATGGATATCTTTTTGCCGGGCTGTTGTTTCAGCTTGCGCACCTCGTCCTCCAATCCGCCACGGATAATGCGCGGGCCACCTTCCACCTGCTGCATGGTACGGGATATGACGATGGTATCGATAACGGAAACCGTTTTGGCATACGCATTTGCCGCCGGTGTACCCGATTGCGTTTTGGCCACTTCGGGCCAGTAGGGTACCATCAGCTCATACATTTTGCGCCCGGTAATGGTTTGGTCCACACCCTGCATCAGGCCGTCAAAAAATTCAAGTATCTCCTCGCTGCCGCTCAGTTTGGTATGATCGTAGCAACCGTCGATGGTGACATTGAGGCCGCAAATAACTTTTCTCATGGGGTCGGGTTAATTTTCTGTCTCGCTAAAATAAAGTTTAAAAACAGCTCTTTCATAAGGCGTATTGCGGCAAAATACATGGGGTTTTACGTCAATGGCAACGGTTGCCTGCAGCAATTGAATGATCCTTTTTTTTACCCATCGCTAAAAAAAGTTTGATAATCAGCATTATAACGGTAAGTTAGAACATGAAAAAAATAACAGTATGTATGCTGCTTTTGGCCATCATCTCGGTTAGTGCAAAAGCGCAGTCGGCGAATAAACAATTAAGGCACGTGGTTTTATTTGGCTGGAAAGCCGGTGCCGACAGTGCAGCCATCAGCCGCGTTGTAACTGCGTTTAAAGCGCTGCCGAATCAAATTAACACCATCAAAAGTTTTGAATGGGGTGTGAACAACAGCCCCGAGCATTTGAACCAGGGCCTAACCCACTGCTTTGTGTTAACTTTTGACAGCGAAAAGGACCGCGACGATTACCTGGTAAACCCGGCACACAAGGCTTTCACCCAATTGCTGCCGAATCTCATGGAAAAAGTAACCGTGGTTGATTATTGGGTGGAAAAGTAGCTGATGTGATTCAAGCTATAACCGCGTCGGCAAATACAAAATATTTTCTATTGAAAAAAAAATAATTATGGTTAACGCGCATTTTATTTAATTTTTTGATAATCAAATAATTAGCTCGAAAATAAGCTGAATTGTGTTAACCATGTTAACCCTTGATGATTTACAGGTTGCCCGCCACCCGTTCAGATACTCATGCAACTTATCCCTTTATCATCCTTTTTAATCAGTTCACCCTCAAAAAGCCCGTTGCGGCACACCTATTGCATAGTTGTAACCCGCAACTATTTTTTATTGCGCAAATAATTTTATATTTTTATACTGATCGGTGACGGTATAGTAACCCCTGTTAAAGTAAATTATTGATGAGAAAAAGATTACCTATAGCATTATTATGCGTGGTACTTTCTATATCTGTCTCAAGCTGCCGAAAATCGGCCGGTACCGATAGCGGCAACGTCGTATTAATTGATAACGATACTCAAACCATTCAGAGCCAGCTTAATACCGGTGATGTTACCCTCGAAGCGGGAAAAACCTACCACGTAACCGGGTTAAAACTTACCCACTCGCTCGATCTGAATGGCGCCACCATCAACCTCATCACCAATAATCCTTACAGTTATGCCATAACCGTTTCGGCCCCGGGGGTGCGGGTTAGCAACGGAACCATCACCGGCAGCTGGAACAACCAAACCGCGGGCAACCCCGCCGGTTACGGAGCCATCAACATCACCGCCGCCAAATGTTCTGTATCGCATGTTAATATATCCGCCTTTTCGTCCTACGGCATTTATTCGGCCGCGGTCGACAGCACATCGGTAACTTATTGCAGCATCTCCAACACAGGATATATCGGCTTCTTTTTTAATGCGGAAAACGCGGTAACAGCCGGCGGTACGTTTAGCAATAATACCGTCGACCGCAGTATGCTGCCGCCCGCCACCATCCAGCAGATGGCTATAGGCATCAGGGGTAACCTCTCTAACAGCAGCATCACAACTTCGGGTTGGGTTATCGCGAATAATACCATCAAAATGCCGGTCAATCCAACCGACCTTTCAGCCCAGGGGATGGAACTTAGGCGTTGCAACAATACCCTTATCGAAAGCAATACCACCACATCCGGCGCCATCGGCATCAGCATGGTCGACTGCTCGGGCAATACCGTAAAAGGAAATACCTGCAATAATGTAAGCCAGGAAGGGATAGAATATGCCAACTGCCAGTCGTGTACGGGGCAAAACAATATCATATCCGGCTCGGGCGCCGTAGGCGAATTGATAGACGGCGACGTCGGCTCGAACAATGTACAGATCACGGGCGACAAAATTTCGGGCACCGGCATGGAATGTATACAGGCTTATTACCAAACCAAAAATCTTACTATTTCGGCTTGTACCCTGTCTGTCTCGTCGCCAAATACATTTGCTATCAATCTTCAAAAAACCAGCCTGGTAAAGGTGATCAACTGCGATATCAACGGAAACGGTATAGGCAATGCCGCCGTCCAGCTTGATAATTGCCCCGGCAATCTCACCATAACCGGCGGAGCCATAGCCAGCTTCAAAAGCAGCCTCCTTTATATCTATAACTCCACTCCCGGTCTCGTTACCGACAATATTAATGTGTCGGGGGTAAAAGTAAGCAGCGTACCGCAAGGCTTCACCTATGTGCTCGATAACGGCGGCTTGCTGGGCTCGAACATTCATATAGCGTTGTAGCATGGTTGATGACCAATGGCCCGCCTTGTATCACCCTCTTTAAAGGATAGGGTGCTAACTTTTATTAACGTACGCTTGCTGCCGGTATCCCGCCGGGCAGGTTTCAGGCGAAAATAAAACACATTCGACCCACTTTACATGCCACACCCAAACAAAAATTTGCAATACTCATTTTCTTTATTTTACTTTGCAACTCAAAGTGCTTTTTCAATGGAAGAAACAGAATTGCAAAACGAGCTCGCGTCCATCCGCAGCATCATGGAGCGCTCGTCAAAATTCATATCCCTCAGCGGGTTGTCAGGCATACTCGCGGGTATTTATGCGCTGATAGGGGCTGGCATTGCCTATATGGTCATCAATAACGATCCCAATTATATTCTAATGAAGAAGATGGGTGACGAGACCGCCCGTACGCATAATATCGGCTTATTGTATTACAACCAGGCCGATTACCTGCCTTTAATTGTAAAGCTTTTGTTGATTGCAGTTGCAGTTCTTTTGACATCGATACTTACAGCAGTAGCTTTAAGTAACCGCCAGGCCAAACGCAAAGGCCAGCAAATGTGGGGCTCGGTAAGCCGTTCGCTGATTTATCACATGGCCGTACCGCTGTTATCGGGGGGCATACTCATCCTTATCCTGCTGCTGCATCACCACTATGGCATCGTGTCGGCGGCATCCCTTATTTTTTATGGGCTCGCCCTTTTCAGTGCTGGCACTTTTACCTTTGCCGACGTAAAATACCTGGGGTTATGCGAGATCATTTTAGGCTTAATTGCCGCTTGTTTACCCGGCCACGGTTTGCTATTTTGGGCGCTTGGTTTCGGCGTGCTGCATATTGTTTACGGCGCGCGCATTTATTTAAAATACGATAGGTGAATATAGCTTTTGATAAACTTGATAAAGCCTTTGAGAACCGGGTTAGGCTGCAGGTAATGAGTGTGCTGGTGGCAAATGAACGCTACGACTTTAACTCGCTTAAGGACCTGCTGAATATTACCGACGGCAACCTGGCTTCGCACCTGAAAGGGTTGGAGCGCGAGGAATACATCAGCGTGCATAAAAGTTTTTTGGGCCGCAAGCCCAATACCAATTACGAGGCTACTGAAAAGGGTAAAAAAGCTTTTAAGGATCACCTGGACGCCCTTGAACAATTAATAAAACAACAAAAGAAGATCTAATTTTTTTTACCTAAACACTTTGAAATACAAAGTACTTTTATAAAATCAATATGATAGAACAACAACCGCAACCACAAGGATTTCTGCACTGGCTCAGGGAGTCGGTAACGATCAAATTAATTTTCATCGGGATACTGATACTGGTATTGCTGATACCCTCGGCAATGATCAATAGCCTGATACAGGAACGTGCCCAACGGCAGGATGACACCGTAAAAACGGTTACCGACCAGTATTCGGGCGACCAGCTGATACAGGGTCCGGTGTTGGCCATACCCTACCGCGATCAGCAAACCCAAAGTGATAGCAAGGGTCAGCTTACTACAACAGAGGTTATCAAAACGCTGTATGTACTGCCAAACGAGCTTAGTTACAAAGGCAACATCAGTTCCGAAGTGCTGCACCGCGGTATTTACGCCGTGCCTGTTTATAATGGCACCATTAAGGTTTCGGGTAATTTTACCAAAGCCGACCTGGCATCGCTATCCCTCAAGCCCGAACAACTGATCCCCGGGAAGGCTTCGCTCCTTTTCAGCATAAACGATCTGAAGGGACTGAAAACCAACCCGCAGGTAACCGTAGCCGGGCAAACATTGACCGCCGAACCTGCCGCCGGCGACAGGCCGTTCGCCAATAGCCTGCAGGTTGCAGTAAACCTGGACGGGCAGCTCAACAACCCGGTGCCCTTCGCCTTCAGCCTGGAGATCAAAGGCAGCCAGGAGATTAATTTCCTCCACATTGGTAAAACTACCGATGTGGAACTGACGGGCAACTGGGCCAGCCCGAGTTTCGGCGGCAGGTACCTGCCCGACACCCGCGTGGTAAACGATAAGGGCTTCTCGGCAAAATGGCGTATGCTGTATTATAACCGGCCGTTCCCGCAGCAGTGGGTGCAGGATAACGATCTGCTGACCAACGATAAAAGATCAGCCGACGCTACTTTCGGCATCAAGTTTAAACTGCCTGTCGACGACTACCAGAAAACTATGCGCACCAGCAAATACGCTATCCTCATCATCATGCTCACTTTCGTGTCGTTGTTCCTGACCGAAATGATCAGGAAGCAGAAGGTGCATGTGTTCAATTATATCCTCATCGGCGCTGCCATGATCATCTATTACACGCTGCTGCTCTCCTTTTCCGAACAGGTAGGATATAACATTGCGTACCTGATAGCGTCCGTCGCCACCATCGGCCTGATAGCCACTTTCCTGGCGTCGCTGCTGAAAAACGGAAAAGCCGCCATTGTGTTCACCTTTATTTTGACACTTTTCTACTCGTTCATCTATGTACTCATCCAATTGGAGGATCTCTCGTTACTGATGGGCAGTATCGCGCTGTTTATCATCGTAGCCGCGCTGATGTATTCCTCGCGAAAGATCAATTGGGACAAACCTTAAACCCTTATCACCGGGCGGGGCCTGCGGGCTTCGCCCATTTTTAAAGTGATTGACATGAAATTTTATCAAGGTGAGTATTCTTCAAAAGTTTGGCTGGTTGCCGCTCTTTTTGGTCCGATAGGCCTTATAGTCTATCCTTTTTTTTATTCGACTGGTAAATTTAACTTATCCCTGCTGCAAGTCTATCATGTTTTAGTAGTCATCGAATTGACGTTTTCCTTCTTGACATGGCTATTATTTGGTCTAGTAGTTGAAATTGTAACACGCACCATAAAAGTTCACATAATTCAAAAAAGTGTGTTGTCACTCATCGGGATTGCTTTAACATTACTTACTATTTACTGGTTTTGCGGGATTTGGTCTTTACGCATAGAACACGATATCCTCGCCGTAAGCTTAACCAATAGCATTTGTATAGTATCAGGAATTTGGTTTTTCAAAACAGATCCACCTGTAAGCCCCCCAATATCATCCACTTCTAATACTCCACCAATCAATTCCAATGAAAACTAAACGCCTCATCAACCTTGTTAAATTCACTGCCGTTAGCGGCAACGTCATATTCATTTTTTCGATCCTGTACGATCGCCTGACAGAACTATTCGCTGTTACTTTCGATCAATTTCTCGGCTACATGATACTTGCCGCATTACTGGCAATTAATACTTTTTTAGTAGTAAAGGGTGCGGGCCGGAACCAAATGAACAGATCACACTAAAATCAACACCATGTTCTACAAACGATTGATAAATTTTATGCGCGTCATAACAATTAGCGGCAATATCATTTTCCTGGCGTGGACCATTTACAACGGTACCCAGGGCGACTTTGACAGTACGCTCATCCAGGCTTTTCCCTATGATGGGCTGATGGTATTATTAGCCATGAACTGCGTTTTGCTTATCGAGCGGAAAGCGAGGACGGTGTATTTGTATTAAATCACAAACCCTCTTCATTGCTTGAAATAGATAGATTGTAGGGCGGAGCAATAACCGGTGAGTCAACCAAGTACTCTCCACCCCACGCCGAAAAAAATGACAAGGATCATCAAAAATAAATCAAATACCATTTTGGTTTTTGGTATAAATAATGCTATATTGCCATCAATAAAATCATTTACCCATGAGCCGTGAATTAATTGAAGTATCCGAACAAATTGAAGAGCAATTTGAAATAGAAGAGATAGACCTGGAAGCAGACGACTTTTGGCAATCTGTTTTGAATCTGTTTATTTAATAGGTTACACCCGCATAGGCTGTCATTTTCAGTAATCTCCCGGCGTTAATACTCCGTATTTCTCTGCGCACTCCTCTGTGCACTCAGTGGTTAAATTTACCACAGAGGACGCAAAGAAGGCACTAAGTTCACAGAGCAAATATTCTATATAGGTTAAAAACTTATAAAGTTTAACTTTGCAGCCTGATGAATAAAGCTGCCAATAACCTGTTTTTTGAGAACGTTGCTATCATTGACATCGCCGAGGAAGGCAAGGGCGTGGGTAAAGCCGGTGACTTTGTGCTTTTTGTGGAAAAGGCCGTTCCCGGCGATATAGCAGATGTGCAGGTTTACCGCCGTAAAAAAAACTTTGGCGAAGCCAAAATAACACAACTCAAAAAACCATCTGATTTTCGCACCGAAGCATTTTGCGAGCACTTTGGTACCTGTGGCGGCTGCAAGTGGCAGCACATGACCTACGATGTGCAGCTTAAATTTAAGCAAAAAACCGTTGAAGGGGCCTTGGGTCATTTAGCTAAAATTGATGTGAGCGGTATGCTGCCTATTGCACCATCGCCGGCCGACAGGTATTACCGCAATAAGCTGGAATTTACCTTCTCCAACAAGCGCTGGCTGAACGACGGCGAGAACCGCACCGAAGATGCGCCTGATATGGACGCCCTCGGCTTTCACATCCCCGGCCGGTTCGATAAGATACTGGACGTAAAACACTGCTACCTGCAGGCCGATCCGTCGAACGATCTGCGCAATCGCATCCGCGATTATGCCAAGCAGCAGGGCATCAGCTTTTATAACCTGAAGCAGCATGAAGGCGCGCTGCGCAACCTTATTATCCGCACTTCGTCAACCGGCGAGCTGATGGTGATCGTGGTTTTCGCCTATACCACGCAGGAAGAGATAAATGGCCTGATGAGTTTTATTGATCAAAGTTTTCCGGAAATAACTTCGCTGCTGTACATCGTCAACCAAAAGAAAAACGATACTATCTTCGACCAGGAAGTGATAGCCTGGCGCGGACCGGAATATATCTACGAAGAAATGATCGATGGCAACGGCAAAACCGTCCGTTTCCGTATCGGGCCGAAATCATTTTACCAAACCAATTCGGTACAGGCACTGAAGCTATACCAAATTACCCGCGACTTTGCCGGGTTTAAAGGCGACGAGCTGGTTTATGACCTTTACACGGGAGCGGGCACTATTGCTAATTTTGTAGCCGGGCAGGTAAAGGCGGTTGTCGGGGTTGAATATGTGCCATCGGCTATAGAAGATGCAAAGATCAATTCGCAGATCAACAATATCATCAATACCAAATTCTACGCAGGGGATATGAAAGATGTGCTGAACGCGGAGTTTGTAGCAACACATGGCAAACCCGATGTGATCATCACCGACCCGCCGCGCGCGGGCATGCACCCGGACGTGGTAGCCCGGCTAATGGAAATTGAAGCAGAAAAGATAGTCTACGTAAGCTGCAACCCCGCCACCCAGGCCCGTGATTTGGTAGTATTGAAAGAGAAATATGACGTCGTAAAAATACAGCCCGTGGATATGTTCCCGCATACGCAGCATGTAGAAAATGTGGTTTTGTTGGTGATTAGAGGTTAGTGATTAGTTAAATAGTGATTAGAGATCAGTCGAAAATGATAGTTTATCTTATAATCCTTGAATCTTATAAATCTTAGTTCAGACAAAGAAATGGATCCGGAAGAATTATTAAACGAAGGCAGCGGCCAGGAAGCGGAAAAAAAGGAGAGTCCGCTGGTAAGTTTGGAAAAAGACCTGAAGCTGTACAGCGAATCGATACACGAGGTGGCGGTGGAAATTATGGTGGAAGGGTTATCGCGCTACCCCATTTTTGTTGCCCATCAGCATGAAGTAAAACTGGGCGAACTGATATTGGACCGGCACGACCTGAACACGGAATGGACCATACAGGCATCCACGCTGGAAGAATTTGTAGAAAAGGGTATCATCAAAGATGTACTTAAGGAACGCTTCATCAAATCCTATAAAAACCCCGACGATTATATGTGCATGTTCGTTATTGTGCCTGAAGGAGCCAATTTTGTGTACTACCCTTATCAGAAAGATTAAGGTAAAAACGAAAAGTCCCTCGCCTTTGGAGAGGGATTTAGGGTGAGGCAAACGGGCGGCTATTACTTGACAATCTTTTGAATGTTGTAAAGTTGGTTATATCTTTACATCAGGTTTGGGAACAGGCGCTTACGCAAACGCTTCAACTTTCCGGCCTTATAACATTCCAACAAAATGAAATCATCCGACAAAAAGCTCCTTTTACTCGACCAGCACCAGATAGACCAGAAGATTGACCGCATTGCATACCAATTGCTCGAGGATAATTTTGATGAGCAGGAAATTGTGATTGCCGGTATCAAGCCGCGCGGCAATTACCTGGCCGAAAGGATAAAGGGTATTTTGGATAAAATAGCCCCGTTCAAAAGCACACTGATGACCATCGAGCTGGACAAGCAAAGCAGCAGCCTGAAGGCTACCACTGATACGGATATACAGGTTTGCCACAACAAGGCTGTTATTTTGGTAGATGATGTACTGAACAGCGGCAAAACCCTGGCCTATGGCTTTGGGGTGTTCCTGGACGTACCCCTGAAAAAACTACGCACCGTAGTACTGATAGACCGCAACCACAAAAGCTTCCCGGTTACTACCGATTACGCCGGCATAGCGCTATCCACGTTGCTAAAAGAACATGTAGAAGTAATTCTGAGCGAAACCGGCAAAGAGGATGCAGTGTATTTGATGTAATGTAGGCTTATATCTCTACCACTATGTCATTGCGAGGCGCAGGGGGTGGGCGGCGCGTGGCGCAACGAAGCAACCCCGTACCTATGCTTGTTAAGAGATTGCTTCGTCGTTCCTCCTCGCAATGACAGTAGTTTATTAACCCACCATCAATATCTGCTCCATCCGTTCCGCAGTTAAACTCAATCCATCGGCAATGATGTTGGCTTGTGCGTAAAATGGTTCCCGTTCGGCGAGTTTGTTTTCAATAAATTCAACCAGTGCGTCTCCGTGCTTGTCCTGCAACAAGGGGCGCTCCTCCTTGCCCGTTTCCAGCCTGTCGGCCAGGGTTTTGGGCGAAAGTTTAATATATACCACTTTGCCGTTGGCCTTCATCCATTCCATATTGTCAAAAAAACACGGTAGCCCGCCGCCGGTAGAGATGACCGCATTTTCCGGGTAAGGCGTTTTGCGCAATACTTCGGCTTCGAGTTTACGGAAAGAATCTTCACCAAAAAGCGTAAAGTATTCGGCTATGCTTAGCTCCACCTGCTGCTCCAGCTTATGATCCAGGTCGATAAATTCATAGTTCATACGGGCAGCCAGTTTGCGGCCTAAGGTGGTTTTGCCGCTGCCCATAAACCCGGTGAGGAATATCTTCATAGTTTAATTTCAGCTCAGTTTTACCCTGGGGTCTATCCACACATATAGGAAGTCGACCAGGATATTAATGACCACAAAAATAAAAGTAATAAACAGAATAGAGCCCATTACTACCGGAAAGTCGGACATTTCGAGCGCATCTACCGTAGTTTTGCCTAATCCGTTGTAACCAAACACGTATTCGACAAAAAACGAACCGGCTAATAATGAGGCAAACCAGTTGGCAATGGCCGTTATTACCGGGTTGAGCGCATTCTTTAAAGCATGACGATAAATAACGGCCCGTTCGCTTAATCCTTTTGCACGGGCCGTGCGGATATAGTCCTGCCCCAGCACATCCAGCATGGCGCTGCGGGTAAGCTGCACGATAATGGCCAGCGGCCGCAAGCCCAGCGTAACCATGGGCAATACCAGGTTTTTCCAGGTGATCATTTCCCCTTTGAATGGGTCATAGCTATACAAACTGCCCGACATATTAAGTCCGGTATATTTAGCCAGCACAAAGCCGAATATCCAGGCGATGAGAATGCCCGCGAAGAACGACGGCGCCGAAATTCCCAGGGTCGAAAAAGCAACCGACGCCCTGTCTATCCAGGTATCCTTGTGCACCGCGCTCAGCGTACCCAGGAAAACGCCGATAATGATCGCAAATATCATAGCGGTGGTAGCCAATATCAGCGTGTTGGGTATCACGCCCATCAGCAGGGGGGCAACCTCTTTATGTGTCTGGTACGAGCGGCGCAGGTACGGCCATTTGAGGGCGATCACCTTAGCTTTCGACACCGGTATCAGCGTAACATAATGATAACGCTGCTGCTCTTCGGGTGTACGATCATGAAAGCCGATTGGCGAAAGATCATTGATATAATACGCAAACTGCACCGGAACAGGTTTATCCAACCCGAATTCCTTACGTACTGCCTGCAACGACTGCACATCAGCGCGCTGGCCCTGTGTCATCCTGGCCGGGTCCACCGGCAGGATATTGAACAGGAAGAACACCACTACCACTATCCCCAGCATTACTGCCAGCCCGTAGCCAATTTTCCGGAGCAGGTAGCCGATCATCGCTTTACTTTTGAAAATACTGTTTCACCAGGTTATCGTAGTTCGGTATCGAATGGTAATGCCATTTATTGATCACCGTGCCGTTCTTCATCAAAAATATGCCTGGATTCGCTCGTATCATAGTTTTCAGCGGCACAGCATCCGCATAAAATATCTCCATGATCAAATGATTCTTTTTGCTGAATTCCTCCGCATCCTTCGGCGAGTTCGAGGTCAGCAGCACCGTACGGGTATTGTAATTCTGCGCCATGTTGATAGCTAAGGCATTCAACTGTCCCATAGCATCGGTGTTGGTCTTGCTAAGATCGTAGGCCACAATAACAAAGTTATTGAACGGATTTGCGAAAAGTTCCTTCGTATAGTCGTTCCCCTGTGCATCCTTAATGTTCAGGTCGATGATCTTTGGCGTGAAGCCGCGCTTAACCAGTTTACTTTCGGGGTTACCTATAACCGCCCAGCTATTATCTTTCCAGATATTGCTTTTGATGTATTCCTTGTCGGTCATGGTTTTGGTTTCACGCGTTTTACTGTTTTTCAGGTTATAGGTGATCTCGTATTCATCAGGCTTCGCCCCCGGCGGTGTTTTCATCTCGTCAGGAATGTTAGCGCCGACCTTATAAGGCAGAAAATCGATAACCGGTAAAAAGCTGTAGGTATAAAAACCAATGCCAAGGGCGATGATGATGGAAGCGTACAATGCCCTGTCACCTGTTTGCTTGCCAAAGAGTGGCTTGATATCCCTGCGGTTTACAAATATCACCGATACCAGCGCCAGCAGCGCCATGTCTTTACTGAACGATTGCCAGGGCGTAAGCGGTATGGCATCGCCAAAACAGCCGCAGGTTTGCACCACTTTGAAATATGCCGAATAGAAAGTCAGGAACCCGAAGAAAATGATCAGCAGCAATAAACCCCACGCAACGGACACAGCACGCACGCCGATGAGCAGGGCAAAGCCCAGTATGATCTCCAATGTACATAAAACGATCGCTATAACCAGTGCCAGGCTATCCAGGAAAGTAATGTGGAACACCTCGAAATATTCCTGCAATTTGTACGAAAACCCCAGCGGGTCATTGATCTTGATCAGGCCCGAGAAAATGAACAACAGTCCAACCAATATACGGCAGATCCAAACCAGTTTCGTTCTCATTTCACCCCGAGTTTTATCAATGCAAAAACGGCATAGTTCAGCATATCCTGGTAATTGGCCTTCACCCCCTCCGACGCCAGGGTGAGGCCCTTATTATCCTCGATCTGTTTTACGCGGAGCAGCTTCATCAATATCAGGTCGGTCATGGAGCTAACGCGCATATCGCGCCAGGCTTCGCCATAATCATGATTTTTGGCGAACATCAGGTCGCGCGTCTCATTGGCCTTTTCGTCGAACAACTTGCTTACATGCTCTACCGAAAGCTCTGTAGGCGTATCCGGACCGCTATCCAGCTGCATCATGGCAATAACGCAGTAATTGACTATGCCAATATATTCGCCGGTGATATCTTCATCAACTTTGGATATTTTCTTTTCCTCCAGGGTACGGATGCGCTGCGCCTTGATAAATATCTGGTCGGTGATAGATTCGATACGCAATATGCGCCACGCGGTGCCGTAGTCGCGGGTCTTTTTCATAAAAAGGCCCTTGCAATTCTTAATTACCGCGTCGTATTCTGCTGCTGTGTTACTCAATGTATTATTTTGTTGGAAAGTTGTAAGGTTGGAAAGTTGTAATGTTGAGCCGGATAGCTATAAAGGATTATAAAAGTAAAGTAACTTTACAACCTTTGGACATTACAACCTTTCAACTAAAAACCGTGGCTAAAGATACATTTTTTCGCAAAAAAGGAACCATCAATGCCGGTGGCAAACTCATCGATCTGAGCGTGCCGAAGGTGATGGGCATCATCAATATCACGCCCGACTCCTTTTATGCCGGCAGCCGTAAAATGGATGTTTCCTCCGCTTTGCAGCAGGCCGAAAAAATGCTGAACGAAGGCGCTGACATATTGGATATAGGCGCGTATTCATCGCGCCCGGGGGCGGATGATATTTTGGGGCAGGAGGAAGCAGACCGCTTATTGCCTGTTGTTGAGGCAATTGCAAAAATCTATCCGGATGCTATACTGTCTGTAGATACTTTCAGAGCGAAGGTGGCCGAGGCAGCCATAAAAGCAGGTGCTCATATCATCAACGATATTTCAGGCGGGCAATTGGACGCAGAAATGTTTGCCACGGTAGCGCGGCTACAGGTACCCTACATCCTGATGCACATGAAAGGCACGCCGCAAAACATGAACCAGCTGGCAAAATATGACGATATTTTTATAGAAGTACTGGATTATTTTGCGGAGCGAACCTATCAACTAACCCAACTTGGCGTACACGATGTGATCGTCGACCCCGGCTTCGGCTTTGCCAAAATGCCGGAACATAGCTATGCTTTGATGAACCGGCTGCAGGAGTTGGCCATTTTGCAATTACCCGTCCTGGTTGGTGTCTCGCGCAAACGGATGGTTTACAGCGTTACCGGCGGCACCGCCGAAGATGCGTTAAATGCCACCACGGCATTAAATACTATAGCATTGATGAAAGGTGCCTGCATCCTGCGTGTGCACGATGTGAAAGAGGCTGTAGAAGCGATAAAGATATTTAGGGCGGTTAGCGGTTAATTGTCCGATATTTTTACATAACGGGTCTCTATCCCATCATCAAAATCCATACCTATCTGCAGGCTATCTCCCTTCAGGATGAAAACATCTGCATAATCACTGCCATCAAAAGATATTGCCTTTGAGCCTGGCGACGGAAAGTCACTTGGTCTGATATGAAAAGTTCCCTGGTTAACTAACCTGTTCTTACTGTACTGTGCGTAAGTACTATCGCTCTTCAATTGCAATATCCGGCCGTTTCCGGCTTTAAAGGTCGAATCGAACCCGGCAATACTGCCCATCTTCAGCCGCATTTCCCATTTGCCGAAAAGGCCCGGTGTGACGGGGGACACATGTGTTTTTTTGCAGGCTGACAAGGCTATGCTTATCACGATAAGTAAAATGCACCTTTTCATGCTAATTTACCTTGACATATTCGTACGTAACGCCGTCAGCTACAGACGTTCCTATGGTCAGCTCCCCTTCGTATATGGCTATTGGTTCGCCCGAAGTAGCATTGTCAAACAAAATGCTAAACCCTGCCTTCATCTGGTAGTTATTATCGTGGCGGATATGGTATATACCCTGCGCTGACTGGCTGCCCGTATCAAACTTTTTGTAAGTGCTGTCCCGGTTAAACTGGTACATGTGACCGTTGCCCGCTGCATAGATTGAATCGTGAGATAAAAACCCTCCATAGGTATGCCTAAGCTCCCATTTACCTGTCAAACCCGGCAAAAGCACATTGTTCTTTTTACAGGCGCTGAATGCTGCGATGATAACCACGATGGCTAAATATTTTTTCATGACTTAATCTGCTATCTTTTGGTAGTGGTTTATAATGCCATCGGCGGCCGAAGTGCCTATACTCAGGGTGCCGTTGCTTAGCTCTAAAGGTTCGCCGTAAACATCATTATTAAAAATAATTACGTCGGTAGAGCCCAGCTCTTTGGTCGCCTTTTGGATATGAAAGGTGCCTTGCTCGGCCAATGCCCCTTTTTCATACCGTTTAAACCTGTTATTTCCATAAAAATCAAAGATATTACCGTTTCCGGCCACGTAGGTCGAGTCGTATCCCCATCCTCCATTTTGGTGCCGAAGTTCCCATTTGCCTGCAAGTACAGAGTTTACTGATGATTTTTTGCAGGCGGTAATTGCGAATACAGATATTGCAAGTAGGATAAGGAGTCTTTTCATAACAGGTTCTTTTTTATATCATTACGCATTCCCTTAACACAATGCAACAAACACCACAGGATTTTTGTGCTGAACCCCGTACGAAAACGAACAATGCCTGTATCAAAATAGTTCAGCGTACAGATATTATTAAGATTTAAAATGTTAATAATCAGCATATTATATAATCGGCATTGCATTTGATATGATAAATACGGAAGCAATTTACTATGTCTTATTTCCGCAAAACACTCGAACGCCGTACCTTTTCGCAGGACAGGTATTACATCCTCATCAAAAGGCAAAAAGCAGGCACAGCTACCCTTAGCGAGCTCACGGAACTCGATGAGATCGTAAATCGTGTGCCCGATATACGCGAACAGGTACTTCGCGAAAACTTTGAAGAATTTGCCGAAACGCCCGGTGATAGCACCGGCGATCAGCCGCCTGCAGATAACCCGGTCACCATGCCCGTGCGCCCCAATTTATGGTCCCGTTTCAGGTCGTTTTTAAAACAATCCTTTACTGTAAACGCCGGCGCCGCTTCCCATAAAATAAGCACGGTATATTAATTTTATTCATTTCGTTTATTTATTTTTAAGCTCGAAAACATTGCATCGTTTGAACACGTTGTAATGGTCTGCTTAGCTTATGAACAAAAACAGCCTGGTTACGCTGCTCAGAACCGACGGCGCTAACCGCGATTTTCAATACCTCGTGGTTTTAATGGACCACGACCTGCGCGAACGTTATGGTAGTGTGCAATCCGTCTACAACGAATTAAACCAGGTGGCTGACTTGGATACCATAGTGGTTGCTTATAATGAACAACAGGCCGTAGGTTGCGGCTGTTTCCGCAAATTCAGCGACAACACCGCCGAGATCAAACGGATGTATGTTGAACCGTCGTACCGCGGCCAGGGCATTGCCGCCCGCATACTCAACGAACTTGAACTTTGGGCCAGGGAAAAGGGCTTCAACCACGCCATACTCGAGACCGGGCGCAAGCAGCCCGAAGCCATCCACCTTTACGAACGGTCGGGCTATGCCACAACTATTAACTATGGCCCTTACGATGGCTTGGACAACAGCATTTGCATGCGGAAAAAATTGTAATTCTTCTTTATCTTAGGGCAGCATTTGAAACGCGACCATGCCCGCAAAATCGATCACGATAAAACGGACCGAGGCCAACGACCCGGATTTCCCCTACCTGGCAGCACTGCTAAACCACGAGCTGCACGAAAAGTATGGCGAGTTGCAGGTGGTGTATGATAAATTTAACCAGATCAGCAACCTGGATACCGTTGTAATAGCCTACGTAAACGATATTCCTGCGGGTTGCGGATGTTTTAAAAAGATCGATAAAAATACGGCCGAAATAAAAAGAATGTTCGTTAAGCCGTCCGAGCGCAAGCAGGGCCTGGCCTCAGGTATCCTGAACGAACTGGAAGTGTGGGCAAAAGAAGAAGGCTACTCTGCCGTTAACCTGGAAACTGCAAGCAAACAACTGGAAGCCATTGCCTTTTATAAAAAACAAGGTTATGATATCATACCCAACTACGGGCCGTATGTTGGGATGGAAACAAGTATTTGTTTTGGGAAAAAGTTGTGATCGCTGGCATCAGCCTACTCCACCAACTCCATCAGCAGCAATATCGAATCGATATACTCCCGGTCGTTAGCTAAGCGCGGCACCTTATGCTGCCCGCCCAATTTACCTTTTTCCTTCATCCAGTTAAAGAAAGTGCCCTCTGCTGCCTGGCGCACAATGGGGCGCCGCAGGGCCATATCCTTAAAGCGTTTGGCATCGTAATCAGAGTTGATACGTCTCAAGGTTTCGTCCAGCAGATCGACAAAACGGTCAAATTCCGCCGGTTTCTGTTCAAACTCGATGATCCATTCATGCGCCCCGCACTCGTCGCCTTTAAAGTAAACCGGCGCCGCCGTGTATTCTTTAATGATGGCGCCGGTTTGCCTGCAGGCTTCGTCCAGCGCACGCTCGGCATTGTCGATGATCAGCTCCTCGCCAAAGGCGTTTATAAAATGTTTGGTGCGGCCGGTTATCTGTATCCGGTAGGGCGAAAGGGATGAGAACCGGATGGTATCGCCTATCATATAACGCCACAAACCGGCGTTGGTGCTTATAATGAGTGCATAGTTCTTTCCCAGCTCCACTTCATCAAGCGAGAGTGTTTTAGGATTTTCATCGTGCAGGTGTTCCAGCGGTAAAAACTCGTAAAAGATGCCGTAATCCAGCATCAGCAGCATATCGTCCGAATCGGATTGATCCTGCAAACCAAAAAATCCCTCAGAGGCATTATAGGTTTCCAGGTAATACATGTCATCGGCTGGTATCAGTTGCCTGAACTGTTCGCGATAGGGCGTAAAGTTCACCGCTCCGTGGAAATACAGCTCCAGGTTCGGCCATACTTCAAGCAGGTTGCTTTTGCCCGTTATTTCGAGTATGCGTTTAAATAATAATATATTCCAGGTAGGCACGCCGCTCAGGCTGGTCACGTTCACATCTTTGGTGGCGTGGGCCATCTTTTCTATCTTCTCCTCAAAATTCTCGAGCAGGGCTATATCAAGATGGGGTGTGCGGTAAAATTCGGCCCAAAGCGGCAGGTTTTTCATGATCACCGCCGAAAGATCGCCAAAAAATGTATCGGCATACAATTGGTTCACCTGGTGGCTGCCGCCAAGCGTTAACGATTTACCCGTAAATATCCTTGCATTTGGCCGGTTGTTGAAATACAGGGTCAGCATATCCTTGCCACCCTTAAAATGGCACTCTTCCAGCGACTCCTCGCTCACCGGGATAAATTTGCTGCGATCGCTGGTGGTACCCGACGATTTGGCGAACCACCTGATCTCCGTGGGCCAAAGCACATTTTGTTCACCCTTCAGCATCCTTTCGATGTAGGGTTTAAGCGTATCGTAATTTTGAATAGGTACCTGCTCCTTAAAATTTTTAAGGCTGGTAATATCCTTGTAATGATACTTCTTTCCCCATTCGGTCCCTTCCGCTTCTGATATCAATTGCTCGAACCATTCCTCCTGCACTTCATTGGGATATTTCTTAAAAAGCTCTATCTGGTGGATACGCTTTTTGATGAACCAGGTAAATACAGAGTTAATAATTGGCATAATTTAGGCGATAGTCATTGGTCAACGGTCATTAGGCATTGGTTATTCCGCTTCGCTGGCATTGGGTCAATAGTCATTAGGCATTGGTCATCAGGCATTTAATAATTCAATGCCGGCGAAGCCAAAATGACTAATGACGCGAAGCAAATGACGGCGAAGCCTAAACAAATGTCTTCCGTTTCAGCACAAAGTTTGAACCAAGATACACTTTTCTTACCATTTCATTCTCTGCCAAAACCTCGGGCACGCCCGATTCTAATATTTTTCCCTCAAAAAGCAGGTATGCCCGGTCGGTTATCGACAGGGTTTCCTGTACATTGTGGTCGGTTATCAGTATGCCTATGTTGCGGTGCTTTAGCTTGGCCACCATGGTTTGTATCTCTTCCACCGCTATCGGGTCTACACCGGCAAAAGGCTCATCCAGCAGGATAAAATTTGGCTCGGCGGCCAATGCGCGCGCAATCTCGGTACGGCGGCGTTCCCCGCCCGAAAGCAGGTCGCCGCGGTTCTTGCGTACTTTATGCAGGCTAAATTCGTCTATCAATTGCTCCAGTTTATCACGCTGGTGCTCTTTGGGCATGGTACCCATTTCCAACACGGCTTTAATATTGTCCTCTACCGAAAGCTTGCGGAAAACCGATGCTTCCTGCGCCAGGTAACCTATCCCTTTTTGCGCGCGGCGATACATCGGGTCGGTGGTTATATTCTCGTCATCCAGGTAAATGGTGCCTTCGTTTGGTTTGATCAAACCTACTATCATGTAGAAGGAGGTAGTTTTCCCCGCACCGTTGGGCCCCAGTAACCCTACGATCTCGCCCTGCGAAACCTCGAACGATACGTGGTTCACCACAGCACGTTGCTTATATTTTTTAACTAAATCGTCTGCCTTTAAAATCATCTTTTATTGTCTGAACCTGGATTAAACGGATTCCAGGGATTATTCTGATAAATATACGTCAAGTATAATTTGTCTTTCAGGTTTCCTGATCACTGATCACCAGTTAACTAATCACAAAACCTTATCCCTTTCACATTCAACTGTATCGAACGCCTGTCGCGCCAGATGTTTTCTTCTATGGTATAGCAAATATCGAACGGTTTTTTCTCACCTACATCCACCAGGTGATTGCCGAGACCGAAGCCAATACAATCAAACGTTGGCGAACCTTCCTGCATCACCGACATTTTGAGATGCTGCTCGCCCGCCAGTCCCGCATATCCGTTAACTTTTACGCTTTTGCTGATGAATACCGGCGCCATATTCTCCGGGCCAAACGGACCGAACTGGTTCAGTATCCTGAAAAACTTTGACCCGATCTGTTTAAGTTCCAATTCGGCATCAATTTTTATTTCCTGTACCAGTTGCTCCTCGGTAATGGTGGCACAAACTACCTCTTCAAATTTATCGGCAAAAGCCTGTATGTTTTCCGGGTGCAGTGTTAGGCCGGCCGCATATTTATGTCCCCCGAATTGTATCAGCAGGTCTTTGCATTCGTAAAGCGCCTCATACAGGTCGTACCCGAATACCGACCTTGCCGAACCCGCCACATGACCGTTCGACCGGGTTAGAACGACTGTAGGACGATAATATTTTTCCGTAAGCCTCGATGCCACAATTCCGATGACCCCTTTATGCCAGTTCTCGTTAAAAACTACTGTCGATTTGCGGCCTATTAAAACCTCATCGTTGCCTATCATGCTTAATGCTTCGTCGGTAATGTTCTGGTCATGTCCTTTGCGCTCGGCATTTTTGATGTTGATGAGCATCCCTTTCTCGGTTGCCGTTTCTTCATCGCAGGCGGTAAGCAATTCAACGGCGTGTTTGGCATCATCAATGCGCCCGGCAGCGTTAATACGGGGACCGAGTGCAAATACTATATCGGATATGGCGTAGTTGCCTGTACGTCCGGAAATACCCATCAGTGACCTGACGCCAATACACGGATCATTATTTATTTTTTGCAGACCGAAATAAGCCAGCACCCGGTTCTCGCCGGTAATATGGACAATATCGCAGGCTATGCTTATCGCAACCAGGTCCAGGTAACAGGTTACTTCTTCAAATGGAATTTCATTCTTTTCGGCATAAGCCTGCACCAGTTTGAAACCGATACCGCAGCCGGAAAGTTCCTTATAAGGATAACTGCAATCGCTTCGCTTCGGATCGAGCACAGCTACCGCGGCAGGCAGTTCGTTCCCCGGCAGGTGATGGTCGCAAATAATAAAATCAACACCAAGCGTATTGGCATAAGCTATTTTGTCCACTGATTTGATACCGCAATCCAATGCAATGATCAGGCTGAAACCATTGGCAGCGGCATAATCAATCCCTTCGGTTGAAATCCCGTAACCTTCGCGGTATCGGTCGGGTATATAATATTCGATATTGGTGTGAAGCTTTTTGAAAAAGCTGTAAACCAGCGACACCGCCGTAGTCCCATCCACATCATAATCGCCGTAGATGAGTATTTTCTCACCCGAGGCAATGGCGGTTTCAATACGTTCAACAGCTTTTTCCATATCCTGCATCAGGAAGGGGTCGTGCAGGTACCTTAGATCCGGGCGGAAAAAATAGCGGGCATCGTCATAAGTTTTGATGCCACGTTGGAGCAATAAGGTGCTTAAAACAGTATCGATGCCAAGTTCCGAAGCCAGTTTTATTACATCGTCATTACCCGGCCTCTCCCTTATCGCCCACCGTTTATTCATATCTTTGTCGCTTAAAACAGTAAAGATAGATAAATGTGCTGAATGATGTGCAGATATGCGGATGCGAAGATGTGCAAATGACCACATCAACTTCTATCTGCATATTTGCATATTTGCACATTGATAAACTATGGAGATTTTTGCATTAGGCGAAGGGTCGTACTCTGTTGACGCTTCCAAAAAATTTATACCCTTCGATCCGCAGGTAGATAACTTCCGTGAAAGGCCCGGCTCACTTTTTATTCATGTAAACCCTTTCCTGGTGAAAACTTCGGACGACCTGATCGTATTTGATACCGGCCTGGGTTACAGGGATACCCGTGACGAATTAATTATCCACCAGCATATCCGCAACGCGGGTTTCGACCCGGACGAGGTAACATTAATCTTGATGTCTCACCTGCATTATGATCATTCGGGCGGTTTGGTTGTTGAACGGAACGGCAAGTTGGAGCCGAGTTTCCCCAAAGCAAAGCATGTTATTCAGCGCGGCGAATGGAACTCGGCTATCGGCGGGAGATCATCATCTTATCATAAGGATATCTTTGAAGCGCTAAAGGATTCGGTCGATATTATTTTTACAGAAAACGCCGGCGAGTTAATGCCCGGTATCACTTATGAAGTATCCGGCGGACATACGCCGTGTCACCAGGTATTCTGGATAGATGATAACGGCGAAAAGTGTTTTTTTGGAGGCGACGAGCTGCCTGAGCCGGAGCAATTGATACGGAAATTTATTGCAAAGTATGATTTTGACGGGCGCAAATCAATGCAATTACGGGAAGTTTATGGGAAAAAAGCGGCTGAAGAAGGATATACCTGCCTGTTTTATCATGCCAAATCAAATCCTGTCGGAAAGATTAAATACGATGGTGAGGTGTTTAGTGTGACTCCCGCCCTATAGGCCCGGGCAGGTTGTAAAGTTGAAAGGTTTGAAAGTTGCAAGGTTGTTTAGCAATATCCAACCTTTACATCTCAAGCGTGATTCGCTACCGCGAAAAGTTCTTTTATCTTATCCACGTTAAGCGGTTTCGACACAAAATCTTTTACGATTGGGTATGAGCGTGCTTTATTGATGTCGTTGCTGAAAACAGAAGAAGAGATGATGTACACTTTGCATTTTCCAAGCGGGTCGATGTTCAGCCTGGTATACTCGTCCAAAAATTCCCAGCCGTTCATTATCGGCATGTTAATATCAAGCAGGATGTAGTCCGGCAGTTTCGAAGGGTCCTCGCGCTGTATCTCCATCAACAGGTCAATTGCATACTTACCATGCAGGCAAGCCATTATCTCTGTATTCAATAACGCCTTCTTAATCAACTTGATGGAAATAAAGTTGTTTATCTCATCATCATCTACAAGTAATATACTTACTGTTCCGCTATTCGTCATCATATACACTTTATACGGCAGCAATTTTTAAAAGGTTATGTCAGGTTTACACTTCTTTATAAAAAAGTTTAAATACATTAACCTTTATGCAAGTTAAGGTATTTTATATATTATTCAGTGAATATTTAAGTATAAAATGAGTGTGCGCGCGTGTCACCAGAAAAAATTGCCTCGATCCGCTTTAACTATTGAGAAATGCACATCCGTTGCGGGCTTACTTCGGATGCCTCATACTCCTCTTCGAAGCCCATAAAAAAGGCCCCGTTGACGGAGCCTCAAATTACAAATATTTTGAACTTATCTTCACGTTCCGAATTCCGGCGTAGTTACTTCGCTTTCTTCAAACTCGTAGTCTGACAATGGAGGGCATGAACAAACCAGGGTCCTGTCACCATAAGTGTCGTTCACACGGCCAACAGCCGGCCAGAATTTGTATGCCGCTACGTAAGGAAGCGGGAAGGCTGCCTTTTGACGGGTGTAAGTATGCTCCCAGTGATTGCCTGTAACCACAGCCACGGTATGCGGCGCATTTTTCAGCGGATTGTTTACCTTATCCGACGCACCTTTTTCTACATCATCAATTTCATGACGAATGGAGATCATCGCATCGCAGAAACGGTCAAGCTCATGTTTCGGCTCCGACTCCGTTGGTTCAACCATCACCGTACCGGCAACCGGGAACGAAACCGTTGGCGCATGGAAACCATAGTCCATCAGGCGTTTGGCAATATCTATCACCTCGATGCCAAAACCTTTAAATGCGCGGCAGTCCAGTATCATCTCGTGTGCGCAACGGCCATGAGAGCCCGAATATAACACCGGGTAATGATGCTCGAGCCGAGTCTTGATATAATTGGCATTTAGTATGGCGTATTTTGTGGCGTCGGTTAAGCCTTCGGCACCCATCATGGCGATATAAGCATGTGAAATGATCAGGATAGAAGCCGAACCCCATGGCGCTGCCGAAACCGCGTGGATGGATTTGCCTTTATCAATATCAACCACCGCATGGCCGGGCAGGTATGGCACCAAATGTTTGGCCACGCCGATAGGGCCCATACCGGGACCACCACCGCCGTGCGGGATGCAGAATGTTTTATGCAGGTTAAGGTGACAAACGTCGGCCCCGATATTAGCGGGGCTGGTCAGTCCTACCTGTGCGTTCATGTTGGCGCCGTCCATATAAACCTGGCCGCCGTTCTCATGTATGATATAACAAATCTCAATAATACCTTCCTCGAACACGCCGTGGGTCGATGGATAGGTAACCATCAGGCAGGAAAGATCATGCTTGTGCTGTTCTGCTTTTTCCTTCAGGTCAGCAACATCGATATTTCCGTTCTCGTCGCATTTTACCACGACTATCTTCATCCCGGCCATAGCTGCCGAAGCAGGGTTGGTACCGTGTGCCGAAGATGGGATCAAAACGATATTCCGATGCATATCGCCCCTGTCGTGATGATAAGCGCGGATCACCATCAGCCCGGCATATTCGCCCTGGGCGCCGGCATTTGGCTGCAGGCTCATAGCGGCAAAGCCGGTAATTTCTGAAAGCCAATTGTTCAGCTCATCAAAAAGCTGCATATAGCCGCCTACCTGGTCGGCAGGAGCAAAGGGGTGCATTTTACTGAACTCGGCCCAGGTAACGGGTACCATTTCGGTGGTCGCGTTCAGCTTCATGGTACACGACCCCAAAGCGATCATGGAATGACACAGCGACAGGTCGCGTGTTTCCAATGATTTAATATAACGCAGCATTTCATGCTCCGAATGATGCGTATTGAAAAGCGGATGTGTTAAGTAAGATGATGTACGCTGCTGCGCTGCCGGAATAACGGTTTCAACGCTACCCTTCAGCTTGTCAAAGTTCACATCGCTCAGCGATTTGCCTTTAACTTTCGCAAAAAAGCGAACCATGGTTTTGATATCCTCAGGGGAAGTTGTTTCGTCAATCGAGATCGTTATAACCGAGCCGCTGTAATGAAAGTTCATCTCATTGTTCAAAGCTTCGGCGTGTATGGCGCCGACCAGATCGCCCAGGTCAAATTTCAGGGTATCAAAATAGGCTTTGTTCAACTGCTTGTATCCCAATTCGGCTAACGACTCCGAAAGCAGTATCGCCAGCCCGTGAATGCGTTCAGCGATCAGTTTCAATCCTTTCGGACCATGGTAAACACCATACATACCGGCCATGATAGCTAAAAGTGCCTGCGCGGTACAGATATTGGAAGTTGCTTTATCGCGGCGGATATGCTGCTCGCGGGTTTGCAGCGCCATACGCAGGGCATAATCGCCGGCGCTATCAATGGTTACACCAATGATGCGACCGGGGATCGATCTCTTATATTCTTCCTTAGTAGCGAAAAAGGCTGCATGTGGCCCGCCGAAACCCATCGGCACGCCAAAGCGTTGGCTTGTACCTACTACAATATCAGCGCCCCATTCACCCGGAGGGGTTAGCAGCAACAGGCTCATCAGGTCGGCAACAACCGTAAGTTTAATACCTTTGTCGTGCCCTTTTGCGGCAAAATCAGTATAATCATACACCTCGCCCCCGCCAGCAGGATACTGTACTATAGCGCCGAACATATTCTCGGTCAGCTCTGCCGTGCGGTGGTCGCCCACTTGCAGCTCGATGCCGTAAGGCTCGGACCGTGTTTTTAAAATATCAATGGTTTGCGGGTAAACTTCTTCTGAAACGAAGAAGACCTTTGCATGCTGGTTTTTGCGCAGCGTGTATTGCATAAACATAGCCTCTGCAGCAGCGGTGCCTTCATCCAGTAATGATGCATTGGCAATTTCCATACCTGTCAGGTCTATCACCATCGTCTGGAAGTTGAGCAATGCCTGCAAGCGCCCCTGGGCAATCTCGGCCTGGTATGGGGTATACTGGGTATACCACCCCGGGTTCTCCAGGATATTGCGTTGGATAACGCCCGGTACAATCACATCGTAATAACCCTGCCCTATATAGGATTTGAATACTTTATTTTTTGAAGCGGTTTGCTTCAGCGTGTTCAGGTAATCGAACTCGCTTTTTGCCGGCGGCAGGTTAAGCGGTTTTTTAAGCCTGATGTTTCCAGGTACCGTCTGTGCGATCAATTCATCAAGTGAACCTGCTCCTGTTATTTTTAACATTTCGGCTGTATCCGCTTCGTTTGGCGCAATATGCCTGTTCTGAAATTTCTCCTGATATTCCGTGTTCAGCTTCATGAATTTTGTGTCCCGGTTAATTATGCGGCAAAGGTACAATTTTCGGCATTCAGTAACAATCCCATAACCTCATAGTGACAATGGTTTTACAACAAAAAAATTGTATTTTGATCGGCGGGAACCTGGACCATGTTGTGCAATCGATTACCACTTCTAATATTCTTTATATTAAGCTGTACTAAAGCCTTTTCAACCGTATTTGTTGTAACCAGCAATACGGATGCTGGGCCAGGAACTTTACGCGAAGCTTTGACGCTTGCTGCCGCAAACGGCAGCGCGACGACCGATTATATCAATTTTAATTTGGCAGACCAGAGCGCTACAGGAAGAACGATAGTGCTGCTTAGCCAGCTGCCCGACCTTAGCTCAAACCTCATAATAGACGGCACAAGCCAGGCAGGTGCCCTTTTCGGGCAAAGTGATGCGCGGGTTAAAATTGCTACTCCTGACGCCTATTCTGCCTATCCTATCAGGTATATACCAATGACCATTTTTAATGGTGAGAACCTCGATCACGTCGAAATATATGGCCTGTACCTGTATGACTATTACGACATAATAATATCATATCCCGATCTCAAACCCCGTACCGGCATTAGTATTACAGGCGGCACAAATATTACCATCGGTGCAACGGGCAAGGGAAACCTGATACGCGGTTTCAGAAATTACACTATTGACCTTGAAAACACGGACAATATTATCATACAACACAATGTAATTGGCTTGAACGATCAGAACGTAATGGGTAATGGCTACGATAGTGACGGCATTAATGAAGTCTCTGCGCCCATAAATCTTTATAAATGTAACCATATCTCATTGGGCGGTAACTCTAACGAAGGCAATACCATTTTTGTTGGTGTTTTTATACCCTTTTACCAGCAAACAAACAATAATGTACTTTCGATCAAGTCAAACAATTTTGTTGTTTTTCAGGATGGGCATACGACGTTATTTGTATTAGGAGAATGGTATGGCCCGCTTATCACCGTGTCGACGGTGTTTGATAATAATGTAAGTTTCAACCAAGAGGGCCCTTTGCAGGCGTCCGCGAATATTGATATAAGCGACAACTTATTATCCGGCACAGCGGCTTCGTTCAGCTTTCAGTCCATAAACGGCACAGTAAACGTTACCAATAACTATTTCAACGTTGCGAGGGATGGTACAACAGACATCACTTACGCGCCTAATTCGCCCGTTTTATATGCAGACCCCTTAAACATCCAAAACAGTAACGCACAGTTCAACATCGGAACAAACGATCCGACAAAAAGAAATCTATTCAATAATATCGACGCGGGTATAGTGGCGGTTGCGTGCCCCAATATTTTTATAAGGTACAACGACTTTAAGTGTGTTTCAACTGCAGCTTATGTAAACAATATCCCGCCAAACAGCTATACACTTCCCGCACTTGTGATCGCCGGTATAAACACCGCTGGCGGCAATACTACAGTTACTGGTACTGCAACTCCGAATGCCCTTGTTGATATTTACTCTTCCGAGTCTTGCAGGTCACAGTGCAGCATTCGGAGTTATTTAAAAACTGTAACAGCCGACAATGCCGGCAACTGGCAAACATCCATATTTAATCTTAATGGCATATTCTATGCCTCAGCTACCGTTAACAACCAGACCTCCACTTTCAAAACTTTCGAGGTTAACAGTGCTAATGTGAACATACAAAACCTGAGGTGCACCAATGCCGCCACCATCACCGGCCTTAAGATCCCGACAGGTGTAAGTTATTACTGGACGGACGAAAACGGCAACGTAGTCGCAAACACACTCGATCTCACTACAACTAAAACAGGCAAATATCATCTGGTACTGGCGGGCGGCTGTATCACCAGTCAATGGTTTGAAATTGACGACTATAGGGTGCAGATATATGATGCCGGCTTAACAAAAACAAATATTGGTTGTGGTACTAATAACGGCGCGATCAAAGGTATTTTTGTATATGACCCATTATCAGAGATCGGCACGCTCAAATGGACCGATGCCGGCGGGACTGTTGTGGGCACTACCACCGATGTATCAAACCTTGCACCTGGCAGCTACAATTTTACCGTCACAACAACCGATGGATGCTCAAAAACCTACGGGCCTGTGGAACTAAAGGGGGTTTCTGCCCCCGCTCTCGATTTATCGAATTATAAACTCCAGTTTTCAGGCTGTGATACGCACAGCGGGTTTGTAAAAGGATTGAAAGTGACAGGAACAGGCACTTTAAAATTTAGCTGGACAAATGAACAACAGCAGGAGGTAGCTACTACGCTTGACTTAACCGATCAGCCGGCGGGCACCTACACACTACATGTTAGTGACGATTCGCAATGCGACCCTATAATACATCAATTTGTAATAGAAGATATTGTTGGTGTTGAAACATCACCCGGTAGTGAAAAAATAACGGCAGCTACGTGTGGCGAAGCCAACGGTTCGATCACGGGCTTTTCCGTCACCGGCGCCAGCCATTATAAATGGACCAATGCAAAGGGTGAAACCGTGGGCGATAAAGTTGACCTAACCGGTGTAGGCGGTGGAGACTATCAATTGACCGTTTCCGACGATTGCGGCCATCACATCACCAGTGATATGTACCATATCGATCAGCAGGATAAAACAAATTATCCCGACTATAATGTGTCTGTCTCTAATATCTGCCCGGGGAATAACGGAGGCGCGATAAATGTCACTACCGATGCCCTGGTAAAGTCGGAACGGTGGGTAAACGGCAGCGGACAAACCATTGGCTCATTACCACAGCTTAATAATATTCCACCCGGCACTTACCAGTTATACCTGACGGACCAGAACAATTGCGAAAGCTTGTATAAAACCTATACAGTAAACCAAATTACTCCCCTGCAATTTATCCAGGGATCAGCACAGATTAGCGATGACCAGTGTTCGACCAGCACAGGCAGCATCAAAAACATCCGGATAAATGGGGGTTTGACACCATACAATTATACCTGGACCAACCAGGCCGGTCAGGCAATCTCGACTTCGGGCGACGCCTCCGGCTTAGCGGCGGGCAACTATACCCTTACCGTCACCGATGCATCACTATGCAACATCATTTCTGAAAATTTCGAAATACACGATCAGCAAACCATTGTACAAACGCCTTCAGCCGATAATATACAGGTTTGCTCTCCCGGCGAAGTGTTGCTGGTGGTTAACCATCCGGTTGCCAGTGACAGCTATAATCTTTATGATGCCGACAACGGTGCCGTTCCCTTAGCACGGTCAGTCAATGGTAAATTCAATATAAATGTTGCAAAAAATACCATACTCTTTATCAGCGCGTCGGTGGGTAATTGTGAAAGTCAGCGCGTAGCCGTAGAGGTAACCGTTGGCATCACAGCGCTTAATATCGCCACCGCTTTTACACCCAATGGCGATGGCATAAATGACAACTGGAATATCAGTGGGATAGAGAACTACCCGAATGCAACGGTACAAATATTTACCCGCTATGGTCAAAAGGTATTTGAATCAAGAGGCTATGAGCATCCTTTTGATGGCACTCACAACGGTAAGGTTTTGCCGGTTGGCACCTATTATTATATTATTAATTTGAACAGCAACTGTAACTTACTATCGGGCAGCCTGGCCATTATTCGTTAGGGTTACCTGCGAATAAGATGTATTTTATCTTAATCAGGTAGTTCCGTTCAAAAATCTGCATTTTAAATAATTATATTTAGTGAGTGTAAGTATGAGGATTCCCAAAACCATATCTGCTTTTATTGCCTCTATTGTCTTTATATCAGCACTTACCGGGTTTGATATTCATGTTTCGCATCCCGTTGACAAGAAAATAATCAAATTTTTTGACTGCCCGAGTTTTGACTATGCCACGATGGTTGTCAAAAATGCCGATTGCCAGGAAGCAAACGGCTCAATAACCGGGATAAAAGTAATTTCAACAGGTACTAAAATCAACTACACCTGGTATAACTCCGCCAAAACCATAGTTGGTCATACCCTCGACCTGAAAAATATTCCCGCAGGCTTGTATTCGCTTACAATTACTGATAATAGCGGCTGTGTTACTAACACAGTGTCCAAAGATATTGTCGTTTCGAATAATAACCTGGTATCCATTGATGAAAGCGGTGTATCTATAAAAGCCGCCAGTTGCGGGCAAAATGGCTCCGTAACAGGGATATTCGTAACCGGCGCGACAAATTATGATTGGTATAATACCGCGACCAACACTATAGCGGCTTCGTCATCCACATCCCCGGCCCTGACGAGTATCCCGCCCGGAACTTATCAGTTGCATGCCTATAACAGTACTTGCGAATCTATCAGCAAAGCTTACACAGTTAACTCACTGGTTCAGCTACCTACGGTTTTCGACTATACCACAGTTGATCCTTTGTGCATGTCAGATAATGGCAGCCTTACCGTTAGTTTAAATGTGCAGCCCGGCCAACCCAAGCTGAGATTCTATTTTGCCAATAGCGCAGGTACCCACCTTTCTGATGGCGTAGTACTTGGCGACAATCCAAATCCGGTTTTGGTATTGAGCGCGTTAATTGGGGGCGTTTATAACCTATTCATCGAGGATGATAATAATTGTAGTTTTTTGATCGGTTCGTTTGTATTAACAAGCGGGGCACTCGAAATCTCTGAAACTCAAAGCAATGTTATTAACGACAGATGCAACCAGCACCTTGGCGTTATTAGTCCTGTTATCACCGGGTATAAGCCGTCAAGGTCGGATGAATACACCTGGACAGAGGTTGAGACAGGCGCCGTTGTAAGCAGGAACAAGGTATTGGCTCACGTCGGCGCCGGCACTTATAAACTTCATCTCAAGGTGAGCCCTGAATGCCAGGCTTATGCTACGTTTACCGTTATTAATGTATCCCCAACCCTCGTACCTCCAATAGCCGAAGGAACAACCTCATGCCTCCCCAGCCTGATCAATATTACGGTAACCAATGTCGACACCTCAAAACTATTTCGCCTGTACGATTCCCCAACCTCTACCACACCTATTGATTCAAGCAAAACAGGTGTTTTTTACAAGCAAGTTGATCAAACTACTGATTACTATGTTACGCGCGTAAGTAAAGATTGCGAAAGCGATCGTACGAAAGTTACCGAAACCGTTGTAGTTTCCATCAAAATACCCAATGCATTTACACCCAATGGCGATGGCATAAACGACACCTGGAAGCTGGAAGGCATCGATAAGTTCCCCGGCGCCGACCTGAAAATATTTACCCGCTATGGTAAATTGATCTATCACTCCATCGACTACCCTGTTCCTTTCGATGGCACACATAACGGCGCGCCATTGCCTGCAGGGGCCTATTATTATATTCTTGATGTAAAGCAGCCCATCTGCTACGGTAAAATATCAGGCAGCATTACCATTATCCGCTAAGCTAATTGCCGCAGGTACATTTGAATGGTGTTTTCAAGCCCATAATACAAAGCATCGGAGATCAATGCGTGGCCGATACTTACCTCGATCAATCCGGGTATATTTTGGGCGAAATATTGCAGGTTGTGCAAATCAAGGTCGTGCCCTGCGTTGATGCCAAGTCCAACCTTTTGGGCCGCTTCGGCAGCCTCAATATACGGCGCAATAGCCAACTCCCTGCCCTGGTGGTAATGGCTGGCATAACCTTCGGTGTACAATTCAATACGGTCGGTTCCGGTAGTTGCTGCTGCTTCCACCATTTCCACAACCGGATCGACAAAGATCGACACCCGTATGCCGGCATCCTTAAACACCCTGATCATATCTTTCAGGTATTGCTGGTTTTTGATCGTATCCCATCCATGGTTAGAGGTGATCTGCCCTAAAGCGTCAGGTACCAGGGTGACCTGTTCAGGTTTATTGGCCAGCACCAGGTCAATAAATTTTTGTTCCTGGCAGTTGCCCTCGATGTTAAACTCGGTAGTTACAATTTTCTTTAAATCGAATACATCCTGGTAACGGATGTGCCTTTCATCGGGTCGCGGGTGCACGGTAATACCCTGTGCACCAAAGCATTCGCAATCTTTGGCGACTTGCACAAGGTCGGGATTGTTGCCCCCGCGCGAATTGCGCAGGGTGGCAATTTTGTTAATATTGACAGACAAACGGGTCATGGCGGGCTGTTTTTATGCGGTAAATATCATTATTACTTGTTTAACAAAGCCAAACAATCTTAAGATTCGTTTATTTGTGAGCTTAATATGAAAAATCTATCCCGGCATCTCCTGTTATTGTTAACTATTACATTGACATCCTTCATTTGCAATGCCCAGCAAAATTTTTTAAACATTACCAATTACCGTGTCTGGTATGGTTGGGCGCATAATTATCCGCAAGACTGGCTGATCTTGCGCCGCTTCGAGAATAATGGGCGGGATTACCTGCTGCTGGTAAATCCGCTGACACTGCAAACCAAAATAAACGAAAACAGCTTTTACCAGGTTAAGGAAATGACCCTGGCTCAAACCCGTACCTTTTTCTTAAAAACGGCTTATGAGCGAGCAATAAGCGCGGCCGAGAAGCAATCTGCAAATATCCAGGATGCGGGTATCGAGCACGGGCTGCCTACCGAGGCCGGTATCAGCCTTACTGCCGACCTGTGCCCCACACATAAGCCGCTGGACAGGCGGTTATTTGAAGCGATGTTCTATGAATTTAAAAAAGTTGAAAGACCTGCACCCATAGCGCTGTCGGTAAGCGGCCTTTGGATAAAGAATCATTTACAGGATCTTGACTGGCTGAAAAAATTGCGCAACAACGGCGATATCCGCATCACCTGGGTCAATCACTCCTACAACCATCGCGTAAGCAAAACTGCACCGCTAAAACAAAATTTTTTGCTGGAACCCGGCACCGACATTAATTATGAAGTGCTGGCCACCGAAAAACTCATGTTACGCAACGGACTGGTGCCATCGGTATTTTTCCGCTTCCCCGGACTGGTGTCCGATCAGCAACTGGTTTTTAAAATAACGGCTTACGGTCTCATCCCCATAGGCTCAGATGCCTGGCTGGCCAAAGGGCAGCGGGCGCAGAATGGAAGCATTGTACTGATACATGGGAACGGAAACGAGCCAGTTGGTGTTAACGACTTTCTTCGTTTGCTAAGATCAAAAACCAGGCAGATAAATGAAAAGCAATGGCTGCTGTACGACCTGAGCGATACCGTTGATGAAGAGTTCGGACAATAAGAGCGGTGTTGTCAGGCTATAACCTTCGCCATGGCCCTTACGGGGAAAGTACCCACGCCTTTAAATTTCGGTGGTATAGCGCTGAATTTGAAACCCGCGGCGGGCAGTTGCGCCAGGTTACAAAGATGTTCCACTATCAGTATCTCAGCGCCAAGTAAAATAGTATGCACCGGCCTCCTGTTTCCAGTGGTATCGTCAATATTCACAGAATCGATGCCGACCAGTTTAGCACCGTTATCCCGTAAATATTCAGCTGCGTTTTTGGTCAAATGCGGGTTGGGGTTGAAGTAATTATCCGTATTCCAGAACTCATCCCATCCGGTTTGGACCAGCACAGCCTTGTTCCTCACATCATGCCCCTCAAAATATTTTTCTGTTATTGTCAATGTTTCGGCATGAGGTACGCGGATAACGATACCATCCAAATCGGCAAAACTTTCCAGCCCCATCTCCGACAAATCCTTACCGTCTGCAAAACGATGAAAGGGGCAATCGATATAGGTACCTGTGTTCGACACCATTTCTATCTTGCCTATCTGGAACGTGGTACCCTCTTCATAAAAACTCTTGGAATCGTCCCGGCTAAGGAAATCGCAGATAATGGGAGCGGGTAAACCTTTATAGGTAATCAGACCAGCCTCAATGGTATGGCTCAGGTCGATAAATAGTTCCGTGTGCTTACTCATTTTAATGTTTTGTTTTCCAGCGCGCCCTTAATAGCCGGCACCAGCTTAGCGTGCAGGACTTTATCAACCGCCGCTTCAGAGGTCATTCCGCCTAACGAATAGTATTGTATCTTCCCGGTTTTATCCACCACGATCGTCGTCGGGAAGCCAAATACCCGGTAAACATTCTTGCAGATGGCCGATTTCGGGTCGGCTATGTTATTGGCAAAAAATTGTTCATCAGCCAGGTATTTCTTCAGATCCGCGTCCTTCTCGCGTGCTATGGCAATAAAAACGACATCATCCTTACTAAACTCCCCGGATATCTTCTTCATCACCGGCGCCTCAACATGGCAGGGCGCACAGGCAATAAACCAAAAATTAAGCACCACGACTTTGCCTTTCAGGTCTGCAAGGCGGATCACCTTGCCATCTACCGTCCTTGCAGTAAAATCTGGGGCCGCCACCCCTATCATACAGCCCGTACTATTCACATCCATGATCGATTTCGCTGCGCAGTCGGATAATGTACTGGCGTAATCATTAGTCTGGGCGAAGGTGGGTTGTGGTAAGGCAAAGGCTATAATCGCGATAAATATTAACGTAAATTTTTTCATGCGGAAGACTAATTATTTGTGAAAGTAATACTTCCTATTCAGTCTAACAAAAAAGGCACGGTCTCTCAACCGTGCCTCTTAAGCAAAAAGTCTAAAGCTAAAAGCAAAAGTTTTGGGCTTTCTGCTTTTAGCTTTTACTTCCTTAATACCTGTAATACTCCGGTTTAAACGGACCTGCAACCGGTACGCCGATGTAGTCGGCCTGGTGCTGTTCCAGTTCTTCCAGTTCCACACCAATTTTGGCTAAGTGCAGGCGGGCTACTTTCTCATCCAGGTGCTTTGGTAAGGTATATACCTGGTTTTCATATTTATCACCATTCAGCCAAAGCTCCAGCTGGGCCAGGGTTTGGTTAGTGAACGAGTTGCTCATCACAAAACTTGGGTGACCTGTGGCGCAACCCAAATTCACCAAACGGCCTTCAGCCAGTACGATCAGGTCTTTGCCGTCTATGGTATATTTATCAACCTGTGGTTTGATCTCGACTTTGGTATTGCCATAAGCGCCATTCAGCCAGGCCATGTCTATCTCGTTGTCAAAGTGACCGATGTTACAAACGATGGCTTTATCCTTTAACGCGCGGAAGTGTTTTTCCTTAACGATATCGCAGTTACCGGTAGCGGTTACCACAATATCAGCCTCCGTTATAGCGGTCGAAAGTTTCTTCACTTCAAAACCCTCCATAGCAGCCTGCAGGGCACATATCGGGTCTATTTCTGTTACGATAACACGAACACCTGCATTGCGCAGCGAATCGGCAGAGCCTTTGCCCACATCGCCATAGCCGCAAACAACGGCTACTTTACCGGCCATCATTACGTCGGTAGCGCGGCGGATAGCATCCACCAGCGACTCGCGGCAGCCGTATTTATTGTCAAATTTCGATTTGGTAACCGAATCGTTCACGTTGATGGCAGGCATCGGCAAAGTGCCGGCTTTAACCCTATCGTACAAACGGTGTACGCCTGTCGTAGTTTCTTCTGATAAACCTTTAATACCGGCAACCAGTTCAGGGTATTTATCCAATACCATATTGGTCAGGTCGCCGCCGTCGTCCAGTATCATGTTCAATGGCTTGCGGTCTTCGCCGAAAAATAAGGTTTGCTCGATACACCAGTCAAATTCCTGTTCGTTCAAGCCTTTCCAGGCATAAACCGAACTTCCGGCAGCAGCAATAGCGGCAGCAGCGTGATCCTGGGTAGAAAAAATATTACACGAAGACCAGGTAACTTCGGCACCCAGCGCCTGCAATGTCTCAATTAAAACGGCGGTTTGTATGGTCATGTGCAGGCAGCCGGCAATACGGGCTCCCTTTAGCGGCTGCGACGGACCGTATTCGGCACGAAGCGCCATCAAGCCCGGCATTTCGGCTTCGGCAAGCCCTATCTCTTTGCGACCCCATTCGGCCAGGGACATATCTTTTACCTTATGCTTAACATAAGCAGTATCTGTTATCGACATAGTTTTTCAATTTATTTGTAGCGCAAAAATAAGCAATGGGATTGTGTAAATCAAATCAAGCGTTCACCAATTCGGGCTTAGTGTGTTTGGCAACCGGTTGATTATTAGCCGTCATAGATAATTTTCCATTGTGCGACCCGCCGGTTTCAACCTGAAGCACCTGCGTTTTAATGTCGCCGGTAATACGTCCGGTGCTCCTGATCTCCAACGAGTGTGTACTGATATTTCCGTTTACCGTTCCGTAAACAATGATCTCTTTGGTATGTATGTTTCCTGTTATAGTTCCCTTTTCACCCAGGATCAGTCCCTCGTCAATGGTCACATCGCCGTTTATCGTTCCTTCAATCCTCACGTAAGCAGGCGCCTTCATGTTGCCATCAAACACACAGCCTTCGCTTATCAGGGTCGATATCACCTGCTGATCCAGTTCTACTTTGTTCTTTCTTGAAAACATATTCTTTTAGTTGATTAAGTTGATTGGGTTTGATCATGTTGAACTCAATCAACCATCCTCTCAATAAACCATTCAACTCTTAATTATTTAATGTCAAAAACTTAACCGGGTTCACAGGCTTGCCGTTCTTCCGGACTTCGTAATGCAAATGCGTACCTGTCGAGCGGCCCGTCGAGCCAACCTTACCGATCACATCGCCTGTTTTTACAGGTTCGCCCTCCTGCACATTAATGTGCGATAAGTGGCCATACAATGTCTGGAAATCATTTTTGTGCTGCACGATGATGCAATTGCCGTAACCACCTTTCCACCCCGTAAAAACCACTTTGCCATCGGCCGTCACATGCACCGGGTCGCCTTTAGCGCCCCTGAAATCGATACCGGGGTGCAGTTCCGCGCTCTCTCCGTCAAATGGGTCGCTGCGGTAGCCAAATGCCGAAGTGATAGAGCTTATCCGTGGATAGCCCATAGGCGTAAAGGCCACGCTGTTGAGCAAACGGCTAAGATATTCGTCATAAAGCGAATATTTCTCATTATCGCTCAGGTCGGCAGCAGCTTTGTTGTCGCCGCCTATGTCTTTGGTCGAAAAGCCTTTCAGGCCCCTTTTTCTCAAATAGTCATTAATTTTTTGCAGCTTACCCTGTATCGATTCGATATAAGTTTGGGCCGAGCTTTTGGCAACTGCCTGGCTATCGGCCGCAGCTGCAACAGCAGGCAGCTTACTTTGCAGCCGCGCTATTTGCGAACGCAATTGCTGCTTCTCCTGTTCGTCTTTGCTTCCTTTTGATGACAGGTAAATTACCATACAGGCGAGCGCAAGAAAAACGCAGCCAACAGTGGCTATATAATGTTTTACTCTTTTTAAATGCTTTGTTTTTACCCGGATAGCCTGTGTTTGTTCCTGGTTTTTGTTAACAATAATGATCGTACTAAAATTGGTCAGTTTTAGGTTCATGCTGTTAGTTTGAGTTGACTTGGGTTCCGCAATATAAGAGAATAGACGTATAAAAACCCAAAATATTTCGAAAATTTAACATTAAATTTAAATCCTTCTGACCTGCCGCCGTTCATGATTTCCTTTTACGTTTAAAGTCAGCAAAATGTTATTATTACACTTATAAAATTTGAATAAAAAATGATTTTATACCTTTGTAAAAAAGTTTATTGAACAAACATGATGTACCCTGAATATTTAGTTGCCCCAATGCGGGAAGAGCTGACCAGAGTTGGTTTTGAAGAGTTAAAAGATGCGGATGCGGTAACCAATGCTATTGAGAGCGAGGGCACTGTATTTGTGATGGTAAATTCGGTATGCGGATGTGCCGCAGGCATGGCGCGGCCTGCTGCCCGTGCCGCTGTGCAAAACGAAAAGCACCCCGATAAATTAGTAACGGTGTTTGCAGGCATGGAAACCGAGGCAGTAAATAAAGCGCGTGCCTACATGCTACCTTATCCGCCATCGTCGCCTGCAATGGCTTTATTTAAAAACGGCAAGCTGGTGCACATGATAGAACGCCACCAGATAGAAGGCCGCCCTGCGCAAATGATTGCAGACAACCTGATCGGTGCGTTTGAGCAATACTGTTAATTGAAGGTTAAAGGATAAAGGTAAAAGGTTGAAAGGAAGATTTCTTTTCAGCCTTTGCTTTTTAGATTATATAAACCTTTCACCTTTATCCTTTCCGCCTTTCACCTGTCTTAAATAATCGGTATATCCGGGTTTCCGGGATGTTTTTTTGATTTCTCCGGGCTAAGCTTCTTTTCCTCCTGCTTGTTTAGCATCTCAGTAAGGCTCGGACCGTTGGGGTGGCCCCTCGCTTCTCTTACCGGATCATCACTGGCCGGTTTAGTGACCCTTTTTTTATGTGTGTCCATATTTAACTAACGTTAACTCCGTTCATTTGTTTTTTACCTGCCGCTGTATTGCAGCTCCAGGGGAATGGCGATGGGTTTTGGCTCTTTAGCATCAACAAGCCGGGGAGTCAGGTACAAAAACTTCATGCCGGCTCCGCCATCTTTCTGGAAATATTCGAGCCGCACCGGGTAAAAGCCCTTTTTCAGCGGCAAAATATACGACTTGGTGTCGCTGTTATCGTGCAGCCCATCGTCATCCAGCAATAACCCGTTATTGAAATAGAGCCTTGAACCGTCGTCCGAGGCAATAGCAAAAACATAGTAACCTTCCTCCTTTATTTCAATCTGCCCGCTTATTACCAGGCCAAAATTTTCTTTGGCCGGCAGCTTACCCAAATCGAAGTCTTTGTCCGTTATTCCTTCTTTTACAGGCTTCAATTGGCTAAAGTCGGGTAATTTATCCCAGGTACCCTGGTAATAAGCGTAATGGAAGCCGCCGGGCTGGAAATTCCTTCCCTTTTTTACGGGCGCAGGGCCAAGGCCTTCGTTAAAAACCCCTGCGGTTATCTTATTGTACTTTTCCTGCCGGTTAAATATTTTGGCCGTAAAGGTGCCGGGGGCCTGCATGGTAATCACCCTGCTTATCGTAGGCGATGCCATGGTAGGCATCGAGCCATCGGTAGTAAAACGAACTTTTGTTGTATCATCAAAGTCCCATATAGTAATGGGTTTGTTTTTCAGCATTATCCCTGCCATCGGGTGAAATTCCGGCGCTTTAACACGGTAGCCTTCGTACACAAAGCGCAACCCGTCGTAAATACTCTTCAATCGCACGGTACCGTGTGTTTCGTTGGGGTAGGCCGAAACTTTCCAGTCCAAACTTTTTGGCGCGTATTTTTGCAGCAGGGTGTCCATCGGGTTTATTGCCATTTCTTTCATTCCCTGCCCCTCCCGACCGCTGATAAAAAGCGTTTTCTCCTGGTTGGCCAGCGTGGGCAGCTTTGCTGCCGCCGCCCTTATCATCAAACCTTTACCCCACCAGTAGCTTGGGTCGGCGGCGATGTACGATTTGAAAGTGTCCGGCTCGTTAAACAGCGCATAGGTTACGAACAACCCGCCGAACGAATGTCCAAAAAGGATATTTTCGCCATCCGAAGGATAAGTTTTATTGACATAAGGTATCAGTTCGTCCTTCAAAAACGCAAGAAATTTATCCGCGCCGCCCGACGTATTAAGCCCCTCATCACGCGTCGGCGTCAGATCCTTGTTACGGTCGATATTCAGCACCCCAACAATGATCACCTGCGGCATAAAACCTTCCCGGGTAATAAACTGCTGTATATCAGCTACGGTTTTCGTATTATCATCTCCGTCGGTTACATAGATCACATCATACTTATCCGCCGAGCCGGGCTTATAATTTACCGGCAGCACCACCTGTATAAAACGCTTTTGACCCAAAACGGAGGAGTTGACGGAATCCTTTTTACCCGGGATGTCCTGCGCTGATGCTGGTCCGAAAAAAATGCAAAGAACGGCTATAGTAGCGCTGAAAAAAATGGCCGGTTTGTGTTTCATAGTAAGGCTTTTGTTGAACTAATATAGCTAAGACGGACGATATTATCACATGGTTACAGCTATTTGACCTGCCCGTTACTAAGCCTCTCAACCTTCGCCAAAATTACTCGCTCCGCAAACTCTTCACAGGGTTAACCAAAGCGGCTTTCATTGCCTGGAAACTCACTGTAACCAGGGCTATTAAAACTACTACGCCGCTCGCCGCAATAAATAACCACCATTGCACCGGTGTATGATAGGCAAAGTCCTGCAACCATTTATGCATGGAGTACCATGCTATCGGCGATGCGATAACTGATGCAACAATAACAAGCGTTAAAAACTCCGACGACAATAAAGCAAATAATGAGGTTACACTTGCGCCCAGCACTTTCCGGATGCCGATCTCTTTCGTCCGCTGCTCGGCAGTAAACATAGCCAGGCCCAGCAACCCTAAACAGGATATAAATATGGCCAGAGACGCAAAAATATTTGACAGCTTTCCTATAATTTGCTCGCTCTTATATAATTTCAGGTACTGATCGTCAGAAAAATTGTAAGTGACTGGAAAGTCGGGGTTTAACTTTTTGCACAATGTTTCGATGCTTGCCAAGGCCTCTTTTGTTTTACCAGGCTTTGTACGGATGAGTATATTACCAAATGCTTGTTTATCCCTGTTAAAATAAATGATAAGAGGCATAATTGCCTTATGAAGTGACTGGAAGTGAAAATCCTTTACCAAGCCTATTATTTTCCCCTTGCGCCCCCGCATGGCCAGGTTCTTTCCAACGGGATTGGCATATCCTAATTTTTCCCCGGCAGTTTCATTAATTATATAACCGGCTGAATCGGTAGGAAAATCTTTGGAAAAATCGCGGCCTGCCAGCAACTGCAATTTCATGGTTTTTATAACGTCGTACTTAACGCCGCAATTCTCAAATGCAACAGAAGTGCCGGGGTCCTTTCCATCCCATTGCACATTAATGGTACTGCTATCAATAAATGTCGGGGTCGACGATATATTGGCTACATACATAATGCCGGGCATACTTAGCGCGTCCGTTTTAAAAACGTCAAATTTCGAACGCAATTCGCCATCAGCTGGAATGTAAACCAGGTTCTCGCGGTCATAACCCAGGTTGCGGTTTTGGATAAATCTTATCTGTTGCGACACGATGACCGTGGCAACAATGAGTATCGACGACAAAACAAACTGGAAAACCACCAATCCTTTACGGAACAGGACGGCTCTCCTGTCAAGTTTTAATGTCCCTTTCAGCACCTTAACAGGATTAAATGAAGAAAGAAATAACGCCGGGTAACTGCCCGAAACCAGTCCTGTGATCAGGGTGATCACGATGAGCTTTAGCCAAAATGAAAACGCGCTGAAAGGGATGATCATTTCCTTCTGGGTAACGAAATTAAACAAAGGCAAAGCCAGGCTCATCAAAATCAGCGAGACCGTGACGGCTATTGCGGTAAGCATTAACGACTCTCCGATAAACTGGCCGATCAGTACGCTTCTTACTGCACCCACTACCTTACGCACACCTATTTCCCTTGCTCTTTTAATAGACCTGGCTGTAGTAAGGTTCATAAAATTGATGCAGGCTATCAATAACACAAACACCGCTACAATACTGAAAAGGTTTACATACTCAATTCGGCCGCCGGCTATTTCCCCGTTCACAAAGTGCGAGTGGAGGTAAACCTGGTCAAAACGCTGTAACCCGTTTTCAACACGATATGATGCATTTTTATGCATATAATGATCAAGGAAATGAGTAAGTTTTTTTTCAGCTAAACCCACATTGGCGTTGGGACGTAACTGCACGAAAGTTAAGGGTCCGCTGTTTCCCCAATCTTTTGCATCAGGATATTCCGCTAAATAAGCATCCCAGTTTATTACATATTCGAATTTTCTTGAGGTGTTCTCAGGCAAATCATTAAATACCGCGGTTATTATAAAATCCTTTCTGTCTTCAAATTTCAGGGTTTTGCCAATAGCTTCTTCCGGACTGCCGAAAAACATACCGGCCATCTTTTTTGAAACCGCCATACTCAGCGGCGAATTCAATGCTGTTTTCGGATCGCCCTCCAAAAGAGGATAGCTAAACATTTTAAAAATATCCCTGCCGGCAAATGTGCCGCTTACTTTTAAAACCTTATTGTTGCCCCTGAAAATATGATTGTCATTTTCGTCCTGCATGTTTATGGCATATTCCACCTCGGGCAACACCTTCTTCAATTCCTCGCCCATCGGTGCGGGTGTGTCGTAGTTGCCGTCAATTTTATTGTCATAATACTCACGCTCATAAACCTTAAATAGCCTGTCACCATGTTTATGGTAGGCATCAACACTACGCTCGTCTTGTACCCACAGCAAGATCAGCAGGCTGCAGGCCAGCCCCACCGACAGGCCCGCGATATTGATAAACGTATGCGCCTTGTTCTTCGACAAGCTTCGCCAGGCTACTTTAAGGTAATTTTTGACCATAGTCTTTTTGGTTTATTAGTTCAATTGTCCATTGATAACCGCCTACTCACTTCTTAAACTTTTTACCGGATTCGCCAATGCAGCTTTTATGCTTTGATAGCTGATGGTTAACAGTGTCACCAGGAGGGCACCTGCTGCCGTCAGGGCAAATACCCACCACGACAGGCTGGTATGGTAGGTATAATGCTGCAGCCAGCTGTCCATAAACCTGTAAGACAGGGGTATGGCAATGATGACAGAAATAATTACCAGCACCACAAAATCCTTCGACATCATGCGCCACAAACCGAATACCGATGCGCCCAGCACTTTCCGCACGCCAATCTCTTTTACCCGCTGCTCTGCAACAAACGATGCCATACCAAACAAGCCCATGCAGCTGATAAAGATCGCCAAACCCGCAAATACGCTTGCAAGCTTGCCTATTCGCTGCTCATTCGAAAATTTCCTGGCATACTCATCATCAGCAAATTTGTAGGAGAAGGGGACCGAAGGCGAATACATTTTGCAAACTGTTGCGATTTTTTCAACGGCTTCATGCGCGCTTATACCGGGGTTTATCCTGATAAGCATGTCATCATAAGCGCCCCGGCCTAAATAAAAGATCGTCTGTTTAACCGGCTCGTAGGGCGACTCCATCACCATGTCCTTCACTACACCTATAACAGTCAGGTCCCTTTTGCCCACATTTACTATTTCGCCGATGGGCTTTTTAAGTCCCATATATTTTACAGCAGTTTCATTCAGCACCACAGCCAGCGAATCAGAAATATATCGATCGGAAAAATCGCGCCCTTGCGTAAATTGCCAGCCTACTGTTTTGCCGTATTCGGTCGAAACACGGATACTGCCAAAAAAGACGGATGATGATGGATCTTTTCCTGTCCAGCTAATATCGCCCCGGTTATTATTCAGGCCGGTCGTGGCGCTTGATGATTCGGCAACTTCTGTTACCGCGCCTGATTTCAAAAGATCAGCCTTTAACGCACCAAAATGTTTGTGCAAGTCGTCGTTAGTAACTTCGATATTTACCAGGCCGCCACGGCTATAACCAACGGGGCGGTTTTTGGCAAATTGCACCTGTTTAAATACGATGATAGTGCCGATAATCAGAACGATAGAAACGGTGAATTGGGTTACCACTAAAACCTTACGGGGTATCGCGGCAAAAGGCCCGGCTTTAAACGTCCCCTTCAGCACTTTGACGGGGTTAAACGACGACAGGTATAATGCCGGGTAACTACCTGCTATCACGCCGGTAAGTAATGCAAAACCTGCACCAGCGGCCCAGAAAAGCGGGTTGCCCCATAAAATGCTCATTTGCTTGCCCGCGACATCATTGAACCATGGCATCGCCAACCGCACCAATAATATTGAAACGCCAAATGCCAGAGTGGAAATCAGCAACGACTCGCAAAAGAACTGCCTGATCAATTGTCCCCTTAATGACCCTACTGCTTTCCGTATACCAACTTCTTTAGCCCTTTTTTCGCTGCGCGCAGTACTAAGGTTCATGAAATTGATGCAGGCGAGTAGCAATACAAATATGCCGATAGTGCCAAACAGCCACACATATTGGATGGCGCCGCCGATATTCATCCCATTTTTAAATTCGGAGTACAAATGCCATTTACTCATCGGCTGAAGGAATATAACCGGCTTAAATTTCCGATCCTCCTTACTCATATTGTTGAGCTTGATATCGTGTATTTTCGCCGAAATCTTTTCCATATCTGCGTTATCGGCCATTTGCACATACATGAATAGCGAATTGTCGCCCCAATCAGTCAGCGACCTTTCATTACCCGGACTATGAATATAATATTCCCAGGGGCCGATAAATGCCACATCGTGCAGGGTAGTATTTGCCGGCAAATCCTGGTAAACCCCTGCAACTTTAAAAATGTCTTTATTATCCAGCTTAATAGCTTTGCCAACAGGGGCAGTGTTGCCGAACAATGCTGTGGCTACCGATTGTGACAATAATATCGACGAACGGTCTTTTAATCCGTTGCGGTCGCCGGCAAGCATTTGCAGTGTAAACATGTCCGGAGCCTCGGCTCCCATAAAACTTCCCCGGTACGAAATGTTCTTATTCCCGACGTTCAAAATATGCGGATCGTTCCACGATGACAAAGCGATATGCTTAAAATCACTCCCGTAACTTTTTCTCAGTTCTGCATCAAGTGGCAATGATATGGCTGTACCCGTGTTAATGTTGCCGTTAAAGGTTTCGTGCTGCATTACCTGGGCGATGTTATCGTAATTTTCATGATACTTGTCAAACGACAATTCGTCCCATATCCATAAACCGATCATCATCGCTACTGCCATACCCACGGCAAGGCCACCGATATTAATGAAAGACGAAGCTTTGTTTTTGACGAGGTTCCGCCAGGCTACTTTAAGATAGTTTTTGATCATGATATATCAGTGCATTGGTTTGATAATTTCATTCCTTCATCAGAGGCGGTTCGCTTCATGACAAATTGCAGCTACGAACTTGCTACTATAGAACCCCGGCTTACGCTGGTTTGATCCGTTTTAGTACCTCCTCAAAAAGCCTGCCTTCATTTTGTTGTTGCCCTTTACCGTTTTGCCACCATTCGGACAGCCGTTCGGCACGCCCGCGCAAGCCGGGGTATTGCTGCAGTAACCTGTCCAGGTTACGCAATTCATTTTCAGTGGCTTCGTCGGCCAGTTTATTGGCCATGCCCTTCCAAATTCCATCTTCAGGATCCATATTTAGCCCGGAGCAGCTATTTCCTTTCCCCCTGTAATACAACTATATAAAACACATGCCAAATTTTGAACAATTTGATTATTAGTTTATTACAGAACAGGATATACGCTTACTGTTCGAATACGAACATGCAGTGTGCGGTTTTGAAAGCCGTGCCAATAATATTATAAGTGAATATCACCTTTTTATATGACGGGCTGTAACAGACCATTGCGACGCAGCGTCTGAGGTTTTTTAAATGAAAACTTTTCTAACTTAGCTGAACATTAACTGATCCATAGATGAAAAGACTCTCTTTCCTCATCGTGCTGTTGTTCAGCTCGGCTGCCTTTGCGCAAAAAACCTATATACAATGCGGGAAACTGATAGATGGTGTAGCCGATAAGCCACAAACAGAAGTTACCATCATAGTCGAAGGCAACCTGATCGCTGATATTCAAAAGGGATATACGCACGGCGGATCATCTGATAAAGTTATCGATCTGAAAAATAAAACGGTAATGCCCGGGCTTATCGATTGCCATGTGCACCTGGAAAGCCAGGGCAGCAAAACAAGTATGCTTGATGGCTTTACGAAAACGGATGCGGATGTAGCCTACCAGGCGGCCGTTTATGCCAAACGTACGTTAATGGCTGGTTTTACCACCGTGCGCGACCTGGGCGGATCGGGCGTTAATATCAGCTTGCGTAAGGCCGTAAGGCAGGGATTGGTGGAGGGGCCCCGCATTATTACTGCCGGTCGTGCTATTTCGGGAAGTGGGGGCCACATGGATAATTCCGTTGGGTTCAGGGACGATGTGTTCAACCATAAAATGGGTCCGGACGATGGTGTTGCCGATGGCCGTGATGAATTGATCAAAGCCGTTCGTTTGCAATTTAAACGTGGATCGGATGTGATCAAGATAGCATCAACCGGCGGCGTGCTCGACCTGAGCGAGGAGGGTTCGGGCGCACAAATGAGTATCGACGAAATAAAAGCCGTTGTGGAAACAGCCAAAGATTACGGGCTGCGGGTAGCCTGCCATGCACACGGCGCCGAGGGTATTCGCAGAGCTATTTTAGGCGGGGTTACATCAATAGAGCATGGCACCTTTATGAACGACGAGGATTTTGAACTGGCCAAAAAATATGGGACCTATCTCGTTCCTACTATTATTGCAGGCAAATCCGTAGCCGATTCGGCAAAAATAGAAGGTTATTTCCCGCCTGTCATCAAACGCAAGGCAATGGAGGTTGGCACACAGATACAGGCAACCTTTGGTCGGGCCTACAAGGCGGGCGTTAAAATAGCTTTCGGCACCGATGCCGGCGTTTATGCGCACGGTAAAAATGCCATTGAATTTCAATATATGGTGGAGGCCGGTATGCCGCCTATGGAAGCCATAAAAGCAGCAACAGTAAACGCCGCCGATCTGCTGGGCATGAGCAACAAAATAGGCAGCATCAGCAAGGGCAAGTTTGCAGATATTGTAGCCGTTGACGGCGATCCGCTTACCGACATAAAAACAATGAGAAATATGGCCTTCGTAATGAAGGATGGAAAAACTTATACAAATCAATAATTAAACCATAATGATACATTTTAAAACGCTTTCAAAAATTGCGCTTACGGGCATACTGGCCACAAGCCTGACAGCATCGTACGCGCAGCGCGAAAAGCCAGACAGTGCGCTGTTAAAAATATACCGCGCAACCCCGGCACGCATAAACGACGTGATACATACCAAACTGGACGTGCGGTTCGATTACAAAAAACGCTATATGTATGGCAAGGAATGGGCTACGTTTAAGCCACATTTTTACCCTACCGACAGCCTTCGCCTGGACGCCAAAGGCATGGATATCAAGAATATTTCGGTAGTAAAAAATGGCAGGAATGTGCCGCTGAAATATAAATATGAGGATAGCCTGAGCCTGAATATTCAACTCGATAAAGTTTATCACAATAATGAGTCGTATGTCATCTATATCGATTACACCTCGAAACCAAACGAACTTAAAGTGAAGGGCAGCGCAGCCATTAACGATGCAAAGGGCCTGTACTTTATCAATCCCGACGGGACAGAAAAGGATAAACCTGTGCAGATATGGACGCAGGGCGAGACCGAGGGTTCATCGGCCTGGTTCCCGACCATTGATAAGCCGGAGCAAAAGACAACGGACGAGATCAGCATGACCGTTCAGTCGAAATATGTTACGCTGTCGAACGGCAAACTGGTATCGCAGAAAAAGAATGCCGACGGCACCCGCACCGATACCTGGAAAATGGACCTGCCGCATTCGACATACCTGTTTATGATGGCTGTAGGCGATTTTAAGATATACCGCGACCATTGGCGCAACAAAGAGGTGAACTATTACATGGAACCGAAATATGCGCCTTATGCTAAAGATATTTTCGGCCTGACACCTGAAATGATCGAGTTTTATTCCAAACTGACCGGCGTTGATTATCCGTGGAACAAATATTCGCAGATCGTTGTGCGCGATTATGTAAGCGGCGCGATGGAAAACACTACGGCAACCCTGCACGGCGAGTTTGAGAACCAGACCAAACGCCAGCTGCTGGACAGCTATTACGATTTCGGCATGAGTACAATAGCTCACGAACTGTTTCACCAATGGTTTGGGGATTATGTGACCTGCGAAAGCTGGAGCAACCTGACCGTTAACGAGTCGTTCGCAAACTTCAGCGAGGTGCTTTGGGCCGAACATAAGTATGGCCAGGATGTTGCCGATGACCAGAACCACCAGGACATGGCACAGTACCTGGGTGATCCTGCCGCAGCGGAAAAGGACCTGGTGCGTTTTCATTATGTCGACAAGGAAGACGTTTTTGATGATGTAACCTACCAGAAAGGCGGCCGCATTCTGAATATGCTGCGGAATTATTTGGGTAAAGACGCTTTTTATAAAGGGTTAAATATTTATCTGAAAACCAATGCCTTCAAAAACGGCGAGGCACAGCAACTGCGCCTGGCGCTCGAACAAGCCAGCGGCCGCGATCTGAATTGGTTTTTCAATCAATGGTATTACGGCGCCGGGCACCCGGTTTTTGATATCAGCTACAAATGGGACGACGCTTCAAAAACCGAAACGGTGTACGTGCAACAAAAACAGGATGGTCAAATATTCAACGTACCATTGGCTGTTGACATTTATGCAGGCGGCAAAAAAGAGCGCCATAAAGTTTGGGTAAACGGCAAGAGCGATACACTGACCTTCCGGGTTGCATCTAAGCCCGACCTGGTGAACTTTGACGGCGATAAGATCATTCTCTGCAAAAAGACCGATAATAAATCGCTGGACGAATTTGCGTTCCAGTATTTCAATGCCCCGCTTTATATGGACCGGTTTGAGGCTATTGAAGCAGCACAATCAAAAGAAGCTGAAGCGGCCGGGCAAAAAATAATATTGGCCGCGCTTAAAGATAAATACTATGGCTTGCGTTTAAAAGCTGTAAGGGCGCTGAAAATGAATAACAAGGAAATTCATGACGCAGCGTTACCCGTCCTGACCACCCTTGCAAAAAGCGATGCTAACACGCTGGTGCGTGCCGCAGCGCTTACCGCACTGGGTAAACTAAAGGACCCGGCTTACATGAATATATATAAGGAAGCCATCGGCAGCCAGTCGTATGCGGTACAGGGTGCAGCGCTTACCGCTATCAACGGTATCGATTCATTACAGGCGCTTACACTTGCTAAAGGTTTTGAAAAAGACAACCTTGGCGCGCTTACACAGGCCATGATCACTGTATTCGCAACCAACGGAAGCTCAGAAGCATGGCCGTTTGTTTATGATAAATTTACCGCTGGCGACGTTAACACAAAGTTCGGGATGATCAGGAACTTTGGAGCAATGACGGGGAAAGTAAAAAACCCGGAGTTCGCACAGCAGGGGATAAGTGAAATAAAAGCGCTGGGTATCAAATACAAAAAATTTGGCGGCGTAGGCCCTTTTATCATTAATATGCTCAATAATATCAAGGAAGATCGTACCAAATTGAACGATGCAGCTTCGGCCAAAGCAGCCGATGACGCTGCTACCGAAGTTAAAGACGCCAAATAAGTGTATTAATATCCTTCACACCTGTAAAGAAAAGCCCCCCGGACAACCCGGGGGCTTTTTCTTTTTACGTAAATGAGAATGCTGTCTATTAACCGTTCATATACAAATCATTTAATATAATGATCCCCATCATGTTTAGCCAGGTGCAGCACGGATAATTTAGCGGCATTTAGTGATTAGCGGGCTTGTTAATATCCGACAGCTTTACAATAACTTTATATTATGGACAAAGGCTTTTTTGTGTACCTCCAGCAACTTGAGCTGATGGGCTTTTTTTCAGGCTATGCGATAATTTATAGTATAGTATTGTTTTTGGCCGATACCCCGCCACTGAAGGGAAAATTCACAAAAAGGCTTGTTGCGCTACTGCCGTTCTCCTATGCGCTGGTCGGCACCTTATTTCTGGGTTTTCTGTTAAAAAAAATATATCCCGACTATTCCATTGAACACATAAAACAAGTTATCCAGCAACCCTGGTTAATTTTGCTCGCGCTTTTTTCCATGCTCTTTTGGATTCCCGCCCTCAGCAAAAAAAAGGTCCTGACTTTGATACATAGCCTTGTGTTTTTCTTTTTCCTGGCAAGCGACTTGTTCGTACAACTGTTTTCCTCATCGACCGAAAGCGATGTGATTAAAAACGATATGAAAGTGTATGTAGCAAGTATTATCCTGAACCTGGCCACGCTCGCCTTTTTAGTGTTGCTGTCTCTCTTATTTTCCTATTACAAAAAACGGCCGCAAGCTAATTCGGCTTGAAAATGCCTTCTTCACACTTTTTTCAGACTTAAATATATTCAACTGATATATAGACTGTTGTGCTTTTTTATTTGACTACAAGCAGCCTAATTAAGTGATAAATGTCATTCTATTGTCTGATTAGCCTCATAGAATTGTCAGTTTGTACCCGATACTTTTGACTCGTTAATAATTAAAAATTCTTCCACTTAAAAATACTTTTTATGAAACGCTTCAATAACAAAATGCTAATGTTTGCCCTTATCATCATTAGCGGCTATGGGGTTATAGCCAGTTGCACACACAAAAACGACCCGTTGCCTGCCGGTGTTTCAACCGCAGTAAAAATAACCCACGGCAGCCACGTACACTTGCCTGGTACCACCATCGGCGATACCACACAATGGAAATTTGACAAGGTACATAGCGCCGTGAATTGGTCAAGTCCATTCCTTGAAGTTGGCGCGGACCTGACCGGGAAATTCAACCAGTTCGGCGTGGCCGATCTTACTGATGCGATGATGCAGAATTATAGCGCTACCAAACAGCCGGTACCCGATACTTCCTGGGCATTTTACGAAAACGCTCCTGAGAAAACACACTTTGCAGGATACGTTCAACTTAACACGGTCAATACTGGAGAACCGGGACGCGACGGGGGGTGTTTAATCACCACTTTTGGCACTACCGCTATTGTAGCCGGCACTCAAAACCTAACAGTACAAAACGTTGCCCATATTAAAACAACCAAAGTTGAATTCGATCCTGCTTCAAATGGTTATATAGCCACCTTTAGCTTTACCTGGCAGGGTGGGTTGTCAGCACCGGCTACCCAAACCTATGTAGGCAAACTATCCTATGTTCCTGAAGCACTGGTTCCCGGCGGCGCTTACAGCGATTTCGGTCTCAAACTGGAGTTCCAGATAAATAAAGCTGATTTCGGTATCAATAACACCGAAGTGGGCGACAACATCAGCATAGTGGTGAATGTAAACTTTAACAATAAATAGTAAACCTAATTACCATGAAACCGATAATCATATTCATAGGGCTGCTTTTTACCATTGGTATTGCTTTTACCGGATGTTATAAAGATGTTATCCTGCCGAAGGCCGGCGTTGACCCAAATGGCCCGCCACAAAACTATAGCTTCAAAACTGATATATCTCCCATTTTGAGTACCAATTGCGCCTTGTCGGGATGTCATGTTGCAGGAGCGCAAGCCCCCGACCTGGAAACAGGCGTATCCTACAACAGCCTGGTTAGCGGCGGATATGTAAATACGCTTATTCCTAAACAAAGCGAGCTATATATCATGATAAATGGGGATATGCAGATACACATTCCAGATGCCGCCGATAGGCAAAAGATATTTGACTGGATCCGAACCGGGGCTAAAAACAATTAATTGACCTTAAAACAAAACAACGTGAAACCAAAAATAAATTTCGCAAAACGCTTGCTCACAGCAGGCGCATGCCTGGTCAGTTGCATCCTATCATTTGAAACTACCACATATGCGCAGGATACTACAGCTGTAGTAAAAGAAGCCGGGGCCCCTGTTAAAGCCAAACCAGTGAAAAATACATTTCAGAGTATTTGGCTGATCGATAACCAAACTGTCATGGTACCTTTTAAAGGCACATTTGAAATGGATATTCAGCACAGATTCGGCACAGTCGATAAAGGATACAGTGACCTTTGGGGATTATATGCCTCCTCAAACATACGCATTGGCGTTGGCTACGCTCCAATAAATAACCTTTACCTGGGTATTGGTCTAAATAAATACGATGAACTTTGGGACGTAAGCGCCAAATACGCACTATTAAAGCAAACACCCGGCGAGTCACCGGTTAGTATTACTTATTATGGCGATTTGTCTTATGACACCAGGAAAGACGCAACTAAGGATTTGTTTGCCCATCAGTCGGACCGTTTCCTATCATTTAACCAGATCATCATTGCCAGGAAGTTCTCCGATAAATTGTCGCTGCAGGTAGCGCCAAGTATTACGCACCAAAATGCTGTAAACGGGTACTACACCAAGAATGACAGCACGGGCCAAACCATCTTCGAGGAAATGAAACACGATCACTTCGCAGTTTCCGTCTCAGGCAGGTATAAATTAAGCGATGCAACTGCTGTTTTGGTAAACTACGATCAACCCATCACGAAGCACGCTACAAACAACCCCAGTCCAAACTTGTCTTTTGGGTTTGAGTTTGCCACGAGCGGCCACACCTTCCAGTTATTCATGGGAAATTATTCGCTGTTGAACCCGGGGAAGAACAACCTGTTTAATGCAAATAGTCCGTTCAATTATACCCAGGCTGACGGTACAAGGGTAAAAGGCGGAAAGTTTGTTATCGGATTTAATATCACCAGGTTGTGGAATTAAAAAGATACCACCGTCAGTAAATTCTAAGTAACTTTAAACATCGTTCAATATTAAATCGTTATTCCAATGAAAATTAAATTAATGCTGGCGACCTCTGCAATTGCTGCAAGTGTAATGTGTGTCGCTTTCACAACCGTGCAGCAAACAAAACCCTGGCCGGTGCCGGAAAAAAATGCCAAAATGGCTAACCCGGTAAAACCAAGTAAGGAATCAATAGCCAATGGTAAATCCTTATGGAACCTGCATTGCGCATCGTGCCACGGAAAAACCGGCCTTGGCGACGGCAGTAAAGCGGCTCAATTGAAAACACAACCAGAGGATATGACCAAAGGCACTGCACAAACACAGTCCGACGGGTCTATCTTTTATAAGATTTCCGAGGGCCGGGATGATATGCCAAGCTTCAAAAAGAAGATCCCTGATCCGGATGACATGTGGAGCCTGGTAAATTTTATCCGCACGCTCAAAAAATAATATCTTATCAAACAATTAGCGAAAAGCCCGGCATAGTCCGGGCTTTTCCGTTTATCAATTTGATTATCAATAATATACAAATAAATTGACTTTGTGATGACAGTCACTTTTTAACCTGCGTGACATCATGGTACACGTTCCCGCACATAAATAGTTTTACATCATCAAACAACCAGTACTATGGACAGCAATAAAAAAGTACACCCCGGTAACTCTCCATCCAGGCGAAAGTTTGTCTGGGGAGTCGGCATTGTATCTGCTTTCGCAGCAATTTCGGCCGCAGTTAATCTTCCCTTTTTCCGGAAACAAAAGCTTGCAAGTAAAAATAAAACCATCAAAATGCTAACCGAGGATGGCCGGCTTGTCGAGATCGACCAATCCCTGGTATCGGCAAGTAAAAAAAAGGTAACCAACACCGAATTGCAGCATTGGATAAAAAAATAGATTTCTAAGACCTTTTTAAATTAAAAAAAATGGAACAAGAAAATAACCCGAGAAGAGACTTCCTTTTAACCGGGCTGGCAGTTGCCGGTGGCCTGTTAGCAGGTTGTACTTCAAATAAAGACCCCTTTGAAGCCGGCGCTGAGGAAACCGCCAAAGCATCGGGCAAAAAGGTGAAATTGTTATCCGTTGAAGGCGAGGTGATCGAAGTTGACGAAGCATTTCTTAAACCCGTACCCCACTTGCCGCCGGTGTCCAACACCGAAGCAAGGCTTGGCATACCGGGGAAAAAGTTTGTTATGGTTATTGACCTTTCCCGGTGCAAAAACCTGAAAAAGTGTCAATCGGCATGCAACCACGCCCACCAATTGAACCCCGGCGAGAATTGGATAAAAGTAGAGCCGATGGAGGACGCCGAACATACCGCACCTTATTGGGAACCAACGACCTGTATGCACTGCGATGATCCGCCATGCGTAAAAGTATGCCCGGTTGACGCAACCTTCAAACGGCAGGACGGTATTGTCCTCATAGACAGCGACCGTTGTATCGGCTGCAGGTTTTGTATGGCCGCATGCCCATATTCAACCAGGGTTTTCAACTGGGGCGCTCCCGAAATACCGGCAGAAGTTGCCAGCCAGCCATATTCGTGCGAAACCAGCGTGCCCCAGAAAAAAGGCACCGTGGGTAAATGCGATTTTTGTGCAGATATGACCCGCGAGGGAATGCTTCCGCATTGTGTATCAGCCTGCCCTAACGGCACTTTCTTCTTTGGCGATATGAATGAAGACTCGGTTACCAATGGCGCCGAAACCTTCCGCTTCAGCGAACTGATAAAGGATAAAGCCGGTTACCGCTTAATGGAGGACCTGGGCACTAAGCCCAGCGTTTACTACCTGCCACCGGTTAACCGGAACTTCCCTTTCCAATCGGGGCTTGAAAATGATAAACAACCATCCTAACTAAATCCAACTGATCGTGGAAAATTCAGATTTAATTGCAGAAGATAAAATAATACAGGACCTGCTGCCGCAAAAATTTGGCAAGTGGGGCAAAATATGGACCGCCGCCCTGGTCGTTGTTTGCTTAATTGGCGCTTTCGCCTATTACCGGCAATTGCGATACGGCCTGGCAGTTACCGCCATGCGCGACTATGTTTCGTGGGGCATCTATATCTCCAATTTCGTATTCTTTGTGGCCATCAGCCTGGTAGGTTCGCTAATAACCGCAATCTTCCGGTTAGCGGGCGTAAAATGGGGTTCGCCACTTACCCGGATAGCCGAGATAATTGCCGTAGCGGCCATCATTTTTGCTTCCATTATTATCATAGTAGATATGGGCAGCCCCGAAAGGTTCTATTTCCTGTTCACTCATGGTCGTATACAATCTCCCATTATCTGGGATGTGATCGTTATTACAACCTACTTTTTTATCAGCATCCTTTTACTGTATTACCCGCTTTTACCCGATATGAAGATATTGCTGCGTTTCAGGCAACAATCGGGTGAGAAGCTGTACAGGTTTTACAAATTCATGGGCTCATTCTGGCAGGGTACTGCCACCCAGTTCAGGCTTAGCGAAAAAGCCATCAATATGCTATGTATCGCTATCATCCCCGTTGCGTTTACCATACACACGGTTACATCATGGCTGTTTGCGACAACTTACCGCCCAGGCTGGGATAGCACCAACTTTGGTGCTTACTTTATAGCCGGGGCCTTTTTAGTAGGTGCAGGCGCTGTGGTAGTGGCCATGTATGTTTTCAGGAAAGCCTATCATCTTGAAAAATATATTACCGAAAATCATTTCGAAAAGATGGGGCGCATATTGGTATTGCTGGCCATGCTTTATCTCTATTTTAATGTTAACGAGTTTTTAACGCCGTTCTTTAAAATGAAGGAATCAGAAGCGGCTTATTTAAATGGCCTTTTCACCGGCGATTTTTCAACAGTGTTTTGGTTTGCCATTTTAACCGGCATGATTGTACCTACCATCATTCTTTTATTTAAAAAAGGGAGAAAACCCCTGCCGGTTATGATCGCAGGTGTTCTGGTGATCATTGGCGCCTGGTTTAAACGTTACCTGATTGTAACGCCCACCTTGCTGCACCCTTTTCTGCCCATGCATGATGTTCCGGCAAGCTATCGACATTATTATCCAAGCTGGGAAGAGTGGGCTATCACCATGGGTTCGTTAGCCGGCGCTTTACTGGTGATCACCATACTGGCCAGGATATTCCCGGTCATTCCAATTCAAGAAACTATAATTGAACAACATGAAACCGCTAAATAAAATAGTCGCTGCATTGTTATCCATTGCCCTGCTGGTGACTGGCTATGATGGCTTTTCTCAAGGCGCACAAAAGGGCGACCTGAGCGTAAACATCAGTTATTTCAACATCAACAACCAGATACCTTACGTATCTGTAAACGTGAAATCGAAGATAAACGGCCGGTTTCAACCCATTGGCGGCATCCCGCTGAAATTGTTCCTGGATAAGGACACTGCCGGAACATTCATAGGCCAGGTTGTAACAAATGAAAAAGGAGCTGCCTGGGCTAATATTCCTTCTTCGGTAAAGAAAGAATGGAATAGTTCGGTAAGTCACACTTTTTTGGCCACTTTCGATGGCAATAAACAATACGAACCAGCAAAAGCGGATGTCACCGTTGGCAGGGCGATAGTTACTATAAAAGTAACCGATGATAAAAATATTACTGCCACGGTACTTGAAATGAAAGGGGAAAGTTGGGTTCCGGTGAAAGGTGTCGACCTGAAAGTTGCTGTGAGACGCCTCGGTGGCGACCTGCCGGTAAACGAAACCCCCACGTTTACAACCGATTCGACCGGCCAGGCATCGGCCGATTTTAAAAGGGACAGTATTCCCGGCGATGCTAAAGGGAATATCACCCTGGTTGTCAAAATGGAAGACAACGATCAGTTTGGGAATGTATCGGCCGAGAAAGTTGTGCCATGGGGTTCTAAATTTGTTTACAAAAGCACGTTTAACGAACGGACCCTGTTTGCCACAAGGGACAAAGCGCCAATATGGCTGCAGTTGATAGCGTATTCGATTATTGTCACTGTTTGGGGTATCCTGATCTACTTGGTATTTAATATTTTAAAGATCAGGAAACTGGGTAAAAGTATTTGATAGTGTAGTGCCGGGCCTTGTCTTTCAACCATAAGCAAGTTGAAAAAAATATTGGCCAATGGCCCCTGCCGATCAGCAGGGGCTTGTTTTTTTAACATTGATCCTTAAAAAAATAACAACTTTTAACATTTGAATACGCTAATTTAGTGCTGAACAAAATCAGCATACCATGAAAAAGACCTTATTGATCCTGTTCGTTGTCGCCATTGTCACACAAGTAAAGGCACAGCAACTGGCTTTTAAGCCTGCGGATTCGATGCTTGTTAAGTCGTTAAAGATCTATCCCAGCCTTAAAATGTCAGATAGCTCTCAATTCAAAAAGTACCTGGAAACCCCGAACCTCAACTCCCTGGCTTTTGTAAATACATGGAAGGAAAACACCGATGCGGGCACCTTTTACAGCACTATGCCGGTTGTTAAAATGGGTTCTAATGACAAAATGCCCATTGCAAAGTTGGAAAGCGGTGGTATAAATCACACCATGCCGATCAAAAAAATAACAGTTGTCGATCCTTTGGCGAAGAAAATGCCCGTGACGCCTTGATAACCTAACCATGTGTTTGACATAGTTGTGTTTAATATTGTTCCAAGTATTTCTTAGAATAATCTTTTTCGTATTCTTCTGGAATTTTAGTTTTCCTGTAGTCCATACCGTTCTTTTTCAGAAACTCCACCAACTGCATTTTCTTTTTGTATTCTTCTGATCCAAGATCATAAAGCCACGTTCTCATTTCATCTGTGATATATTTTTTCTCACCTTCAGCAGTTTTATAAAATACCCGTTTATAATCCGCCCCTTTCCCGATCAAATAAATAACCACGTCAGGGTTTAATCCGAATTCAGCAGCCAGACTTAATGGACTCGATCCGTATTCGTCATTGTAGTTGACATTTGCTCCCGCGTCAACCAGTATCTTAACATAGTTCAAATTCCCCTCTTGAGAGGCAATTGACAATGGTGACTTCGTTCGTCTAGGTCCATAAGCAGAACCTGCTTTACTATGCCCTTCTATATTTGGATTACCTCCATATTTTAACACCAACTGTAAAAATCGGGAATCAGCCCCTTCATGAGTAAAACCTCCCAGTCCAAGTTCACACGCCTCTGTTACGGCAGATGCTCCAGAGTAAGTACTTTGCATATTAGGGTCAGCGCCAAGTTCTAAAAGTGTTTTGACCGAATTATAGCTTGAGTGTTGAACAGCTAAACTTAATAAGGGCTGACCAAACTTGGGTTCCGTGAATGAAAGTAGGTTTCTGTTTTTGCTTACTTCTTGTTTTATTTTTACTGTGTCCTCATTTTGAACTGCTTTTGCCAGTTCCCAGGCCGGTGTTCCTTTGAATAAACGATAATCATTCCCAAGCATATTGCTTCTGTCAACAGTCGTATCATCGTTGTCAAGCCCTAAAGCATCTTTAAAATCGCTTAAATAATTATCTATCGTTTTTTTCTTTATAGCAGGCCATTGACTTTTATCAACGCTTAATTGCTCGCCGGTCGGTTTATTGTCTATACTGACAGTCATAGCAGCCATCCCGGTTAAGTTTATCCATCGCTGATCATATGTCTCTTCGTTCGTTCTCGCAAAATCCACCACCTTTGGAATTATCGTTTTCAAACTATCCAGATGATGAAAAGCATATTCATTGATGACCTGGCCGAAATTTTGATTATAAGCAGATGCATTTGCCGTTTTATCCGCACACCTGTTGACATCGTACCTTGCCCTGAGCTGCGCTAAATAAAACCAAAAGCAGGCGTCGTTATACTTATTCTGAGCGAAAAGAATATTAGACAAGGCATACAAAACAGGCGGCGTGTATCTATTCGCATTTCTTTCCACAGAATCAATCAGAGTAGTTCTGGAATGATTCAGATTGCTGTCCAATAACAATTGCATAGTCCTTAGATCATTTGAAAGATTTATTTCCTTATAAACCCCCTCAGGCTCTACCTGGTGGTTAGTAACATCCTGAGCAAAGACGGCTAAGGGAAAAAATGACAGGAATAAAAACAGAAATGATCGCATGGTTTAGGAATATAGCGAAACTAAGTTAATGCTTTTTATAAAGCTTTCATTATCAAAAATCCTTGTTCAGCAATTTCTCCAGTTCGGCAAAGCCGATATTCATTTTCACCCGGCCTTGTTTGGCGTAGGATATTTCGCCGGTTTCTTCGGATACAATGATGGCTGTGGCCTCGTTATTTTCGGTAACGCCGATGCCCGCGCGGTGGCGCAGGCCAAATTGCAATGGCAGATCGGTTTTGTCGGTCAGCGGCAATATGCAGCTGGCCGCTTTTATTTTGTTTTCGGATATCACGACCGCGCCATCGTGTAAGGGGCTATTTTTTTGAAAGATGCTTTCGAGCAGTCGTTTAGATATTTTTGAGTCCAGCACCTCGCAACTGTTCTGGTAAAACTGCTCGTCGTAATATTTGGCAAACACAATAAGTGCACCGGTACGCGACTGCTTCAGGCCCTTGCAGGCGTCTATAATAGGTTTAATGCGGGCATAGTTATCCTTTTCCACATCAGCCCGGCCAAAGAAATATTTCCACCAGGCCTTATTCCGCTGCAGCGAGGCATTTTTACCCACAAGCAGCAGGAACCTTCGTATTTCCTGCTGGAACAGCACAATAACCGCTATAATGCCAACATCCGCCACCTTCTTTAATATACCCGCAAGCAGGGGCATTTTGGATGCCGGAACGATGTAATACAGCAGGTAGATGAGCGCCAGCCCGATAAAAATATTGGCGGCAATGGTGCCGCGTATCAGGTTGTAAAGCTGGTAAATGATGATAGCCAGCAGCAATACATCGAGCACCGAAAAAACTGTGATCTTAAAGCCGCTGAAATCAAACCAATGCATTGAGCGAAGTTAATGTTTTCTTTTAGATATGAGATTTGAGACGTGAGATTTGAGACAAATAAGCATATAAAAATCTAATCGTTGCGCCCCCTTATATCCCGCCTTTACCCTTGGTAAGGCCCGCCCGGTACACCCCATCCCCACGATGGCATGGGCACATCAGTAGGTTCGTTCACTTCATCTAATTGCGAATTGATAATAGCCAGGCGGGTACCCCATTCAAGGTAAGCCAGGAATGCCGAGCGGAACTCGGGGTCGTCAGGTAATTTCAATTCGTCGACAGTATCAAGGAGCAAATAAAGCCAGCGTTTGCGCTGTTCGTCGGTAAGATGACGCGAAAGATGTTTTTTGATCATTTCAAAGTGGTTTCCTTCGGTTTCGCTATATAATTTAGGTCCGCCTAATACCTCGGCAACAAAGTGGGCCACATGCAACCGGTGTTGTGGCGACATGTGCCTGAGTATCGGTTCAAGCAGCGGGTCGACAACTACTTTGTCATAAAATTTATCGAACAAAGTTTCAAAAACCTGCATACCGCCTGCCCATTCGTACAGGGAAGGAATTGGTTTATTCTCTGTCATAGATCATAGATTTTATTCAAATCTATGGTTTCACTTCTTTTTTAGGAAATATCAATGAAGCGCCGATGCTAACCACCAGTATGCCTAAAATGATAAGCAGGGAAATGCCAGTCGTTAATCCAATTTTTTCGGCATACTCCGCAGCCAGCATCTTCAGGCCAATGAATGCGAGCAGCACGGCGAGGCCGGTTTTTAAATAGTGGAACTTTTCAATGATGTTCACCAGCAGGAAGAACATCGACCTGAGGCCCATGATAGCGAAGATGTTGGAGAAAAATACGATATAGGGATCTTTAGTAATGGAAAAAATAGCCGGGATAGAATCCACCGCAAAAACCAAATCGGTTACTTCGATGATCATCAGCACGAGAAAAAGCGGCGTGATAAGTTTTTTGCCGTCGACCCTGACAAAGAATTTCCCGCCCTCGAATTTAGGATGGACCGAAAAGTATTTAGACGCGAATTTTACTACCCGGTGGTTTTCCGGGTCTATTTCATCTTCCTGGTTACGGTTGATAAACATCATTACCCCGGTATAAACCAGGAACGCGCCAAACAAGTATAATATCCAATGGAACTGCGCTATGAGTGTAGCGCCTAAAAAGATGAACAGGAAGCGCATAACTACTGCGCCGATTATACCCCACAGTAAAACTTTGTGGTAATATTTCGGTGCTACGGCAAAAGCAGTAAAAATAAGCACCATTACGAATATATTATCGACCGATAGTGCATATTCTACCACGTAACCGGTAATAAACTCCAGCGCCAGGTTTCTTCGGTACAATTGCAACCCGCCTGCCAGATCGTTCGGATTTAGCTGCAGGTGATGAAAATGCTTTTCGTTAATTTCCTTCAGCGCTGCAAAGCTCTCAACATGATGCAGTAAATGCCCGTATTGAAATATCAGCCCATAAAATACCAAAGCCAGCGAAACCCAGACACCGCTCATGATCGCGGCCTGCTTCAGGCTGACAGGTTTGTCCGATTTACCGAACAGGCCAAGGTCAATGGCCATCATGATAAAGATGAAAACTACAAATCCGGTTATAAAAATAAGTTCGCTTGGCATTATTTATTTCTTTCGGTAGTAAACCGCACTAATTGTTCCAAACCTTTGCGCGAGTCGCTTTCGGGAAAGGTATTTAAAATTTCAAAAGCCTCGTCCTGGTATTTTTTCATTTGGGTTTCGGCATACTGTAATCCGCCTGTGTCGTTCACAAATTTGATGATTTCGGCTATCTTCTCGGGGTCGTCGTTGTGATTTTTTACCAGGTTGATCATGCGCTTGCGTTCGCCTGATGGGGCGTGGTTCAATGCGTATATTAGCGGCAGGGTTACTTTCTTTTCCTTGATATCAATCCCCAAAGGTTTGCCCACGTCGTCGGTACCAAAATCGAACATATCATCCTTTATCTGGAAGGCGATACCGATCTTCTCGCCAAACAGGCGCATTCTCTCAATAGTTTCCTTATCAGCGCCTGCCGAGGCCGCACCACAAGCGCAGCAGGAAGCTATCAATGACGCTGTTTTCTGGCGGATAACCTCGTAATAAACAGGTTCGTCCACGTCCATTCGCCGCACCTTTTCTACCTGCAGCAATTCGCCCTCGCTCATCTGCTTTACAGCCTCGGATACTATCCGCAGCAGTTCAAAATCATTATTCTCGATTGAAAGCAACAAACCTTTCGATAGCAAAAAATCGCCCACCAATACGGCTATCTTGTTTTTCCACAATGCGTTGATAGAGAAAAAGCCACGTCTTTGATAGGAATTGTCCACTACGTCGTCGTGCACGAGCGTAGCGGTATGCAGCAATTCCACCAGTGCCGCGCCGCGGTGTGTCGAGTCGTTGATCCCCCCGCAAATACTGGCGGAAAAGAATACGAACATCGGCCTTATCTGCTTGCCTTTGCGCTTTACAATATAATGGGTAATACGATCGAGCAGCGGCACAGAACTTTGCATAGAGGATTTAAACCTTTCCTCGAAGGCGTCAATTTGTGCTGCTATAGGCTTTTTGATCTCGTTGATCCCCGGCATTGAAGATTACAGGTTTGCCTTTTTTGGCAATGGCACAAACATAAGCTAAAAATGTGTATCCGCGATGTTACGGGAAATTTTTACGAAACGATTAAACCAACGTGCTCCTGTATCGCTCTATATGTTAAATAACACGAATAAAAACTAAAAACAGAAGAAAATGAATATCAAAATATTTGGAGGCGTACTGGTTGCAGCTTTGGCCATTACCTCGATAGCAAGTGCGCAAACCCGTACCCCGGTTGTAAACCATAAACAAGTTAAACAGGAACGGCGCATACACCAGGGCGTGCGCAGCGGCGAGCTAACCCGCAATGAATCGCGCAATTTGCAGTTGCGCGAAAAAAAGATACAGCACGATAAGCGTATAGCTAAAGCCGACGGCCGCGTAACACCTGCCGAGCGCAAACATATCCGCCGCGAGCAGGCCCGCACCAGCCGCGCCATATACCGTAAAAAGCATAACGACCGTGTGAGAGGTTAATTTTAGTGTGGTTGCTTTTGTGGGCGTCCCGGCGATTGGCCGGGGCGCTTTTTTGTGAACGAGCGATCGATCAATTGAACTTGAATACTGCCAAAATAATAATGATTAAAAACAGCATTGCCTGGATAAGGGAAAATCGCCCGAGGCCTATAGCTGCACTCTTTACCTGGTCTGATTTATTTGCTGTAATTGCATCTTTCAACTTCCGCTCATATTTCCCGCCCACAAGGAATCCATTCAATACAAGGACAACTATCAATAAAATTTTGACTTGGAACCAAAGCTGGTGGCCGAATGCTCCCTGGGTTAATATAAATAAACCTATACCCGATAATATCAGCGCCCCCGCGCCGATACCCAGTATTGCCGGGAATCGCGCCGCAAGATCGGCCAGGCCGTCAGATGCAAGACCTTGCCGCTCAAAACGTGTTGATAAGATTTGGTAAACGATATATTCTGTTACAATGGTTCCCGCCATTAACGCGAGGCCGGCCAGGTGTATCACCAGACAAACCTGCAATAAAGTCATAGTATTCATCGCCATTATTTTTTGAATAGTAAAAAACTGGTTATTGCCATGTAGGCCACGGTGAGACCGTGAATGAGGATGTGCTGCATGTCCGTCGGACCGTTGGTCGTTAAAACTATAAGGCAATCGGTAGCCGGAATTATTATGGCTGTAGTGAATGCCCACGCAGTCGCCCTGCGCATGCGCTGCAATAGAAGAGGGAGCAACACCAGGCCTGAGAAAATATCGCGTATACCTTTAATCCTTCCATACGGAAGATCGGCGTCATTGGAAAAAGGCACCCCAAAGCCGGCGGCACCGGCCGCAGGATTAATTATGAACCTCGCGCCTAAAAAAATTATCCCTAATGCAATTAACATTGTCATCCAAAAAGATACTGAATGGATACCCCATGGATTGATTTCGTTGGTTGTTTTCATGTCTATTAATATTTAATAGCACAAAGTTCCCCAATGGAAATTGCAGATTCATGCACCCGGGTTAATTAATGCGTGCTTGCAATGCGTCTGCGAATGCGACTCAAGGACTGCGGTTTAACCCCAACATATGATGCGATATAGTATTGTGGCGTGCGCTGTACAAGGTCCGGGTAGTTTGTTATGAACCTGGTATAACGTATCTCGGGCGTATCGGTATACATTGATGCTATCTGCCCGATTATCTGTACAAATACGCTTTCAATAGCCAGGCGGCCGAAACGTTCTCCATGAACAACTTCCTTGTATAATAGTTGCAAATCATGATGATTGATCACCCAGATAACCGTATCTTCCAATGCTTGTATATTTACCCGGGACGGTCCCTGTGGTAAAAAACTCATGTAATCACAAACAAACTCGCCTTCTTTGTTGAAATAATTGGTCTTCTCTTCGCCATCCTGATTAATATAATATCGCACAAGTCCACTTTCAATAAAGGTAACATAACGGCAAACGTCACCTGCTTTGAGCAAATGACCTCCCTTATGTATTAATTTTCTGTGAAATAAACTGCCTATTGTTTTCTCATCACTGTGTGAAAGCGGGATGTATTTTCTGATGTTTTCAAGGAGTAGTTCCATTGAATGCAAGTATGCGAAATTTACATTTAACGTTACACTGTTTTTAACGGCAAACCTTTGCTCCTAAACTTTTATACTCGCGCCCACTCACCTACCGTCATTACCTCTGCCTGCCGGGGGAATACTTTGGTCGTCAGTACCCGATGAACTTCGTCGTCCCTGTCAGCACAGGCGTCCGATAATATGGTAATGCGGTAATCCTTGTCGGCGGCTTCCCGTGTAGTAGATAATACAACGCCGCTTGTTATCACACCTGTTAGTATAATATGCTGTATACCTTTCGCGCTAAGAATAACCTCCAGGTCGCTTCCTGTAAAGGCGCTCACCCTCCGTTTTACAATAACAGGTTCATCGGCCAGGGGCATCACATCGGGATGGATCTTCATCCACTCCTCTGCGCCTATGGCTGCCATCCTTTCCCTGGATCCTGAAAATGCCACATTGTTCGGGCTTATTTCGGGCATTCCCTGCCTGAACCCGACAATGACGTACAAAACCGGTATCGAATTACTGCGCGCATAAGTAATAGCTTTGGCTACACCCGATGTAACTACAGACGGGTTTGGCAGGCTGCCAATGATGGCCGACTGCATATCCATTACCAGCAGGGCGGTATCCTGGTTGCGTGTTTTCATGTTTTTTGGTAAGTAAGATGAGGCAAACTTAAGCGGCTCAAGCTGTTTTGCTGCGATGTAATGATTTATTTACATGAATAGAAAAACCCGCTAATTGTAAGTTTTATAAGGAATCGTGAATGTGACGCTGGTACCCTTACCCTCCTGGCTTTCCAAAATAATTTTGCCTTGCTGAAGCGTAACCAGGTGCTTGCACAGGTACAATCCAAGGCCGGTGCCGGGTTTACTGCCGCTAACCTGGTAGTACGGGTTGAATAGCATCCCCTGGTTTTTTAGTGAAATGCCGGCACCCGTATCAGCTACTTTGACATCAAGGTATACCCCACCGTCACTTTCTGTAAGGTTCGCAGTGATCGTGATCTGGCCGTCGCCGGTATATTTTATAGCATTGCTCAGTAAGTTGATCATGATCTGCTTTAAACGAAAAGAATCACCAACCACCTGTACACCCTCCGGATTTGAAAAGGAAGCATCCATTTCAAGGCCCTTGTTTTCCGCCATAAAACGCATCGCGTCAATTGAGTTGCTTATTTCTTTAAAGGGCTCAAATACTTCCTCCCGCAAAGCTTCCGGCGCCTTTTGCTCCAATTTACTTACGTCAAGTATATTATTTACGGTCTCAATTAACATACCCGAAGACAAGTTAATTGATGCCAGCTTCTTTTCCTGTTCCGGCAGCATCTTAGTTTTATTCAGCATAAAAACCGCACCGGTTATGGCCATAAGCTTATTGCGTATCTCGTGACTCACTATGGCCAATATTTCAGATTTTTCGCTGGCCAAAGTTACAGCCCGGCGGTTTTCCAACTGATAATTCCGCTCGGTGGCTGTAACTTTGCGGATGTAAACAATAAGCAAAGGAACAAATACGAGAAGAAGGGCCGACGCTATAGCAGTAAAAGTATTCAGATCACGGGTAGTTTGCTGGTATTCCCTTAGCGTTGTTTCGCGCGCTTTTTGATAAGCGATATTTTCGATATCCTGCAAGTCTGTCAGCAATTGATGCAGTTCGTTAAGCAGGTTCAAATTGGCAGAGATGAGTTTTTGGTTGGATTGTAAAATACTGCCGTATTGCTTATTAAGCTGGCGCAGCAGATCCTTTTCGTTCTGCCTTTGCATACGCAGCAATGTGGCCTTATCCTGTTTTTCTTTAATAGTTAAAACCTTAACCGAATTTTTGTTCGAAATAGCATCCTTAAGCCTTCTCAATAAACCGTTCTTGTTAGACTCGACGCGGGTAGCTACTACAGTATCTGCCGGATTATTTTTAGTAAGTACAAGCGGGTCAACAGGTTTATTGAGCTTGCCGGTTGCATCAATAGCGCTTAACGTGGTTACCTTCAGCAACGAGTCGAAATGTCTTTTCAACTCAAAAAGGTGTTGAGAAACTGCCACCTTTCGCTGAACGGCAAGTGCAATTTGCTGCTTGCTGCCGGGGAAATAGCGGGAACTATCCGCCTGGTATTTATGTAAAATAATTGCAACCTGTTCAAAAATAGTTTTCAGCCGGTCCTTGTATGCCGCCAGATCTTCCTCTTTACCCCCTTCGCTGGCTTTCTGGAACTCATTTTCAGCTACGCTCAGATCAAGCAACGTCGACCCGATCTCTAATTGCTGTGATGGCTGTTCCAATTGTGCGGTAAGTCGTTCCAGTTTCACCGAGATAGAGTTCCTTAAAATGAACGACCCTACTGTCACAGCAAAAGTAACCAGCAGAAAAACGATAAATAATTTCTGCAGAATTCCACTCATTTTGCCCGGTTTATCAAATAAAATTTTTGCCATATATAAATTATGCCGGCGTTAAAGCGCCGGCATGTATAACCAATTCACATTCCTATCCTGAATAATTGACCGGAAACTTAATCGCCTTTTTGAAGTTCGGCAATTTTTTCCCTGACCTTATCAATGTCTTCATTCAAGCTTTTTATTTTATCCTGGTCATCTTCCAGCTTCCTGGCAGCTTTCTCTGCATCTCTCGTGGCGTTGGCTGCCGCTTTTGCAGTTTTTGCTGCTTTTTTTGCATCCCCGGCGTCGCCGCCTACAGCATCGGCCGATTTATCACGGCTTTTTTCCAATGCACTCTTAGAGTCGGCCTGGGTTTGTTTTACCTTTTCTTCATCATCAGGTATCCGGTTCTGTACTTTTGCCAGGTCGACCTGTAATTTAGCAAGCTTAACATTTAGTTTCAAAACTTGTTTATTGGCTTGCGGGCCAATTACGGTCGTATCTGCAATAGGCCCTGTATTCGCATATGAATACATATACACAGTGCATAATATCAAAATTAAACTTATCTTTTTCATAATAGTGTTATTTAAATTACCTCGCTGCCAGTGGTGATCCACAGGCATCTATATTTAAAACCTACACAAAAAAAGATATAAGATGTAACCCGGGGAAGAACGTTCGACGGAAAGCAGCAACCATCCGACGAAAAGCTTGCTAAAAGCGTCCGCAGGTGCTTGCCAAACGCTACAGCCAGTTTTGAAAATGATGTTTGAATTGGGGTTTATAAGGGTCGGACACAGGAATTGTAACCTTACCGATCTTCACAGTCAGATGCTGAATAGATGTTATTTTGTCAACCGAAATAATAAAAGAGCGGTGTATCCGCATAAATCGTGAAGGCGGCAATGTTTCTTCGATATTTTTTAAAGTGGACAGGGCTGTTATCACCCCGCCGCTGGATAAGAACACTTTTACATAATCTTTCATGCTCTCTACATACATGATCTCGTCATAAAGCACGCGGACAAGTTCATGCTCCACTTTCAGAAAAATATGATCGGCTCCGGTTTTCGTTTTTTCCTGCGAATCAAAGTAGGTTTTTGCCTTATAGGCAGCCTTAATAAACTCTTCGTACGTAAAAGGTTTTAACAGGTAATCAAGCGCATCAACTTTATAGCCCTCAAGTGCATACTCCCCTGAACCGCTGATAAAAATTATTTTAGGCCCTGTTACACCTGAATGCCCATAAATCGTTTTTGCAAATGTCATTCCATCAATACCCGGCAAATTGATATCCAGCAAAATAAGCTGCACCCCGCCTTGCTCAAGCGAGGCTAATGCATCTACCGGATTGTTGTGGGACGAGACCAGGTTCAAAAAGGGGGTCTCGTTTATAAAATCAGCCAGGTATTCTACCACTTCAGGGTCATCGTCTACTAAAATGCAATTGATTTTATTACCCATTTGTAATATTTAATTCACCGGGAAAATTCGTTTGAAAGTTATCAAATAAAATCTTATCCCGGCAATAGCAAATTTCACAACGGGTCATTTAATCTGGCAAGAAATAGCAGGGTGCAATTTAGAGTACTTCTACATACCCATCCGTTCCGTTCACCCGTATCCGTTGCCCGTCTTTGATCAGTTTGGTAGCGTTCTCCACACCAACTACGGCCGGCAGGCCATATTCGCGTGCTATGACAGCCCCATGGGTCATTAGTCCGCCAACTTCGGTGACAAGTCCTTTTATCGACACGAACAAAGGTGTCCAACCCGGATCGGTAAAGGTGGTAACTAATATGTCGCCGTCCTCCAGGCGGGCATCTTCCATATTCAGGATAACCCTGGCCCGCCCTTCTATAATTCCCGAAGAAACTGCCAGGCCTGTGACAGCCCCGGCGGGTAGATCTTCGTGATCATACTTACCTGTGATGATCTCTCCATCAGAAGTGATAACGCGCGGCGGGGTCAGCTTTTCAAATAGTTTATGTTCGGCTTTGCGCCGGCTGATAAGCTTTGTGTTTAGCTTCCTTGTCTGCACCACACCGCGAAATTCCTCAAAAGTAAGATAGTGAACATCTTCCTCTTCCCGTATTATCCCGGCCTTAGCAAGTTGCGCCGCCTCTTTCATCAATGCCTGCTTACACACAAAGTAATGACTGATGATACTATATTTCGGATATTCGCGATACCCTGCGAAGTTGCGAAGCAGGCCGATCATTTGTTTCGTTTCGATGGCCTTTTGTTCGCCGCCCGGCAACTGTTTTAATCGCTCCAATAACTCCTCTTCCAATCTCAAAGCCTCCTGTCGTCCTTGTTCAAATCTTCGCTTTGCGGCGCCGGGTTCAAAATGTTTGATATTGTTCAGTATCATTGGGACCAGCGCGGACGGCCGCTCGCTCCACCGCAGCCTGGTAATATCTATCTCTCCCGCGCAACGCATCCCGTATTTATCCAAATAATGGTTAATGGCATCCCGTGCTTCCTTTCCCCCGTTAAACTTACCCATCCCCTCCATAAAACGCTCGTTTTTTATATCTCTCAAGTAAGCTATCAGTTCAGGATATGGCCTTATTACGTCGGCAACGTCCAGCAGGTCGAGCCCCATTTCCGAGGTGACGTTGTTGGGTACGGACTGGGAAAGCGTGTCGGCCACATTTTTTTTGCCCAGCCACGCCAGCATGTTGTCGTTTAACCATACCGATGCATCCATGGCGGCTACAATTGCAGCCCTGCTTCGCGGGTCGAGCATGGTTTTTCTTAACTGCTGAATAGCGTCCACTACAAAGTCGAATGCTCCAGACCCCGATTTGACCCGGACATCCTGCTTTAACTTTTTTATAGAGGCCTGGCTTTGCCCTATAAGTTCGGAAATGATAACAGGATCGTTTTCGACTTGGGCAAGTATCTCTGCCGCCGATTTACCTTTGCTGCTTTTTATAGGCTGCAATTCCTCTTTATTACCTGGCGCCGGTTTTATAAAATCCCTTTGTTCCGTTATGATGATCAAGGCCTCTTTTATAAGCGGGTCATGCTGTCCCATGGCTTCTATCATAGCTTTTGCGCCGCCAGGCGTTGCCAGGTTAGCAGCTATATCGACAAATAACCGCCCTCCCGCTTTAAACATGGGCCTGAAAGCCGTCAATTGCCACAGCGATAAACCCAGTGGCTTCATAGCGTCCGTCATCATTTGCTGATGGCCGACAGATACATACACATGTTTTTCTTCATCGTTCGCCGCGGGCACCGGGTATAATGTGGTTACAGGCCTGCTCTGAACAATATAAAACGCGCCTTCAGCAAGGCACCATTCAATATCCTGCGGGCAGCCAAAGTGTTTTTCTATCCTTCTGCCTATCTGTTCAAGCTGCACTATTTGCTCATCGGTAAGGGCCTGCACGTTCTGCTTCCCGTATGCTATGTCCTGCTTCTTTGTACCACCGGTTTCCGCGGGATAAATAGCCAGGGTTTTTGCAGCTATTTTTTTATCGGTGATCCTGCCGTCGCACACTTTGTAATTATCGGCATTTACCAGTCCCGAGACTAATGCCTCGCCTAGACCAAAGCCCGCATCTATCGATGATATTCTCCTGTTGCCTGTGAGCGGGTCGGCAGTAAACAAAATTCCTGATACCGATGGGAAGACCATGCTTTGAACAACCACAGCCAGCTGCACTTTTCGATGGCCGAAGCCATTTTGAATACGATAGGTTATTGCCCTTTCCGTAAAAAGCGATGCCCAGCATTTGCTGATATGCGTCAGGATGGATCGCTCGCCGATAATATTCAAATAGGTATCCTGCTGCCCGGCGAACGACGCCGAGGGCAGGTCTTCCGCCGTGGCGCTCGACCGTATGGCAAAGGGTTTATTTTCACCAGGCGCCTTCAGATGATCCACGATCTCTTTTTCAATATCACCGGGAATGGGCATGCTTTCGATAATCTTACGTATACCGGCGCTTACATCTTTGATTTTCCCACGCTCTTCCGCCTTGAGCTGCGCTAATTCATTCAGCAAACTGTCAAGTTCCTTGTTGGCGCCGATGGCTTTTTTATAGGCCCGGGTCGTTACGCAAAATCCCCCGGGCACCTTTATTCCAGGGATGCGGAACAACTCGCCCAGGTTGCCGCCCTTACCCCCCGTCAGCCCGAATTTCGTTTTACTTGTCTCTTTGAAGCTAAGTATGTATCTGCTTATATTTTCCACCTGGCAATTCCTTTCCGCAATTATTTGCTGTTAAGTTTCTTTATTATCCCGTCCATTATTTCTACCGAGCCCGCCAAATACGATTCAATTACTCTGATCTCCTCATTTGAAAATGCAGCAGCAAGCTTTTCGGTTTTGCTTCGGAATTCCCGGTAAAGCGGCTCAAAAAGCGCCATTATCTTTTCAATATTGGGCTTAATGATAACCTTTCGCCTGTCGTCTGCAGCATGTTGCCGTTTAACCAGTTTTTTCTTCTCAAACCTGTCTATCAAACCTGTAACGGCGCCGGTTGTAAGCCCGGTTAAATTTGAAAGCTCACCTGCGGTCATCTCTCCTTTTACTATCAAAAATCCCAGGTACTTATGATCAGTTCCGGAAAGTCCCGCCTTTCTGCCAATAGTTTCGTGCATCTGTATGGATGTGTACGCATACTGCTGGTTCAGCTTTCTGACTTGTTTCAATAATTCCTCATTCATTTTATCTTATCAAATAAATATCTTAGTTACAAAGATAATAGCAAGTTTATGACCTTTCCAAATAGTTTTTACAGGTATTAAGTATATTTTTTTGAGCGCAATAATAGCAGCAGGAGGGCGTTTTTTAATAAAGCGGGCAGTCGGAATAAAAATGCCCGCAGAGCGAACACCGATTTAGTTTTGCGGAGAAGGATGGATTATTTTTATTGATCCCTTGACGGGGGCTTTAAGGAAAATGCTGTCGCTGCGCTATCGTCATTCTTCATTTTACACTCTATGGAATGAGTTCCGATTGCCTAAAATGAAAAAATGCCGCCCGTCTGTCGACGGCCAGCATTTTCTTTGGCGGAGAGGGAGGGATTCGAACCCTCGATACCCTTTTGAGGTATACACACTTTCCAGGCGTGCTCTTTCGACCACTCAGACACCTCTCCGGAATTTGGATTGCAAAGGTAAGATATTTGCCCGTTAGGACAATACGATTCATCCACTTTGTTTTTGATTTGGATTAAAGTGCCCCAGGCCATGAACAAGCCTAAACAGAAAACGCCATTCGCCGGATAGCGAATGACGTTCGTATAATATAAAATGATCAGTAGCTTATAATTTATTATATAATCTTCTTTCGCCTGTTTTAATTTTTAGCTCGTACCGGGCCTTTTTTTCATTTATTTCAGAGATCATTCTCTCGTACCAATCCGATTCGCTGGTGCTGAGATAAGTGATCTTCAACCCCATCAAAAAATCATCCACCATAAGGACATTGTTATTATTGTCGCTTATCTTACTATGCATCAGATCAACCCGGTTGCTGCACTTTTCCAGGTATTTGCCTGCGATGGTATCTACAATATAATCACGTTCGTGCTTTGCCAATTGATTGTAAACGTAATTCACCAGGAACACCTTATCGTTATACAGATGCACTTCGCAGCGGGTTTTAAGGCCGTTGAACCTCCATTTGTAAACGTAAATGGACAGGCTTTTTTCTGTAAAAATAAAATCAGGTTTTCCGTATTTGCCGGTTACTGCCCTTGCATTGGCGCCAAGTATGCCTTGCTGAATGTTAATGCAGGTATGTATGGTGCTTAATTTTGTCGACCCTGCAAATATTTCAGTGTAGTTCGAGAAATTTGTATACTGGCTCAGCAACGTTTTATAGTAGGAGGTGTTGCTGTGATAGTAGTTTCCCGAAAATATCTTTTTGGTCAGGTCCGACAGAAGATACCCTTTCCTGAGATAGTATGAAAAATTTCGTGGAGATGCAATGGTTGCCATTGTGTTGTGAGTGGTTTGGTTAATGGTAAAATGGTTTCCTTTTTTAACAATAATATCTATATCATATATGTTTTGTGGCTATTTATACGGCGTTTGGGTATATAAAGTTCTTAATCATTAAGCAAAAAAATAGTATTAAATATTAGGTAATATATTTCTCAATAAGAAATAAATAAGGTGCCATTATTCTGGTTTTAGCCCATTGGTTAAACAAAATAGCAATGTCCTATAAAACAGCCTGACATTTCCGATATCAGGCGCTGGTGCAAAATGAGTGGCACATTATTCGGAATATCGGAAAAGCGACCAAAGGATGCCAGGTGCAGGCCCGGGGGTATTATCGTGGTTTACGAATTATTTATAGGTTAAATACTCATAACTATTTAACCTGTAACCGGGATCGGGATTAAGCACTTTTACGCGCACAGAATGCCGCCCTGCCGGCAATTTATATTTCCAGCATAGTTCCTGGCGGCGGGTAGTAAAATTGGTGGGAAGCTTTACCACTTCGGCTTTCTTGTCGTCTATCCAAACTTCTGCCTCAAAGGTATAGTCTGCCGATTCTGGCTTTATCTTTTGCGCTTCGCCCTTTAATACAAATCCGGTTCCTGTAAATCCAAAGTTGACTTCTTTCAGGTTAATATCTCCGTCCAATGCTGTCTTCTGTAAAGGGTGCATTCCCGTAAAGCCTTGCTCCCACCTTACCGTTTTGGGTGCCTGGGCAAGAATAGTAACCTTATCCCCGCTTACTTTACCGCCGTTGCGTTCGATGTTTTGTAAAGCATGCCTGAACCCTATTTCGTAAACCTTATTCAGCGACATGGTAGTATATTTGAAATCGATCGATTCGGCGTCCTTGAGCCCCATTTTCCAATAAGCCGGTATTTTTTTATAACCAAGCATTGAGCCTAAAATACCGCCGACAGACGAAGGATTGCAATCCGCATCCTGGCCACAGCGCGTAGCTATCTCTAATGTTTTCGTGTAGTCGCCATTTCCGTATAGCAAGGCAAGAACAACGTAAGCCGAGTTTATCTTGGAGTCGATATCGAAAGCAGCGAAAACACCATCAGGGCAGCCCGTTTCCGACGACCATTTCTTTTGCAGTTCAAACCAGGTTTGATGCCAGTCGGCAGGGTATTGCTTATGCCATTTGATCACATCGCTGATGCATTTATAGTAGGTGGTATTTTGTGGAATAGTCTTGAGTGCCTCGTTTACAATATGATCAATATCATTTGAAGTAAAAGTGAGGGTATACATCGCGCCAATAAATACGCCGCCATACCAGCCGTCGCCATAGTTCATGATATGACCAATTTTGTCACTGATCTTCGAGGCTGTATTGGGCATCCCCGGACTCATCAATCCAGCAAAGTCTGCTTCTATCTGGTAATCTATATCGTCCGCATGCGGGTTGTTCAGCCAATTTCCCGAGGCCGGGGCTTTAATCCCGTTAAGCAAATTATACCTCGCCGCCTGGTTGGCATGCCATAACATATACCCTGCATGTGCAAAAGCATTGGCAAATGAATCGACAGGCGCATCCAGTCCGTATTTTTCAAAAACATCCACAAAAGTGAGGTCCATATACAAGTCGTCATACAGACCCGGGGTTTCTATCATGGTTTTTTTCAGGTAGCCATCGTACCACAACAGCGGCTGGTAATCCTGTATAAAAGTGCCGTCGAAACGGAATTCATACGGTCCGCCAAAGGTTACCGCAATGGTTTGCCCGGCCCAGCCCCCCATGATCTTGTCTTTCAACTGCTCCTTAGTCAGGGTGATAAGGCGCGGGGGCGTCTGCTTTTGGGCGAACGACTGCATACCGAAACAGATCAGCAATGCCATTACCAGGTATCTTCTCATACGATAAATTTACTTATTCTTTATCAATAAAACTCAGCCCCCGCACACGCCACCCGACTGTGTGGCTATGCTAATTCCCCTTTATCTCCACCTTTCCATTATTAACAGTCAACGGCAGCCACAAGTAATCCGACTTCTCCAGGTCGAGTTTATTCCAGCGGTCGGCCATAAAAATATAGCTGCCGGGTTTATCTTTAAGGGGCAGCACGTAAGTGCTTTGTGCCTCGTAAGTGGTTACGGCGCCCGGTCCCTTGCAGGGGTTGCCGTATTCCTTGTATGGCCCCAGCGGGTTATCGGCCACAGCATACATAGCCGCATTGGGCGACCAGCCCGAGCAAGCCGAGGTAATCAGGTAATATTTATCCCCGTTTTTGAATAGCGCAGGTGCTTCGCGCTTTTTACCGATCAATATGCGGGTGAAAGTTTTGGTGGGCCGCTTATAATCGTCGCTTAAAAGGCACACCTGCATAGTAAAGTTTTGTTCGGATGAATAAATGAGATAAGCTTTACCCTCGTCATCCTTAAACAGCGTCATATCGCGCGACATCTGCACGTTCGGTTTAATGCTGTATAAATAACGGTACGGGCCGGCCGGCTTGTCGCTTACCGCAACGCCCGATTGTGAATAAGAGTAATCCTTTTTGTCGATGTGCATCCACATTACAAACTTTTTGGTTTTTTCGTTATAGATCACCTTTGGCCGCTCGATCACCCGGCCCGTATCCAGGTCATTCGAAGGGTCGCCTTTAACCGGCGCCAATGCTACACCTTCGTATTTCCAATTTTTAAGGTCCTTTGACGAATAGCACGAAACACCGCCGGCAGGCACACGATAATCCTCCCACTGCTGCCCGGGCACCAGCCAGGTTTTCCCTTTTTTTATTTCGCCAAAAAGGTAGTAGGTGCCATTATGAAACAGCACCCCGGCGCCATGCGCGTTAACCGGCTGCCCTTTATCGTCTTTTATCTGCCCTTTAACTAATTGGGCTGATGCGACACTAACCTCTCCGAGTAAGATCAAAATCACCAACAGCCGCCTTATCTTCTGCATAACACTACAATTTTATGTTTTTTATACCGTGTTCCCCGGTGTATACAGGCGTCCGTCTTAAGATGGCATTTTTCAAAAGCCGATAACCACTAAACGTTTTCAATTGCCCGGCAGATGTCAAAGCGGAACCTCCTGCTGCCTTGAAACCCGGTTTAATATTAAGTTCAGGAACCCGTGCAGAATCATCGCCGCGACTGGCGCATTTCGTCCGCCATGCCTTAAAGTTTTTTACTCCGGTCATATAAAATCCTTTTTCAATACTCCACCAATCGTTCCCCCAATACCGGGCATCACCAATTTTATCCTTCCCTTTTATCAAGGAATCCCGGCCAACGAATACATTGTTATAGAATTTGAGCCCCTTACTTTCACTTTTCTCCGAAAAACACAAAGCCGCTACTTTAGAATTGTAAATAATGTTGCCATAAACCTCGCAATCGTGAAACTGCTTTTCATCATCCGAGCTATTCCATACATATAAGCCGGCTTGCGAGTCGGAAACCGTGCCGTCGTTCTCGCTGATATTATACCTGAAAATATTATCATGCCACGGGCTTGCCCCCCAATACTGAAAAATACAGTAGCCGCTGCCCCAATTATCGTACGACATATTATATTGAACAATGGAGTTGGTCACCCCGCCGTCCAGGTCGAAACCACCGCCATCCGCGCCGCCTTTGGAGGTTTTGTTTTTGTATGATAAGCAATGCTGGATAATAACGCTGTCGGCCTCGTAGGCCCATATCCCAACCGGGCCATTCCCTATCCGTGGCATATCCCAACCGTTGTTGGTAGCAGTGCAGTGATCTATCAGCACCTTACGGCAGTCGCCCACCACAATACCGTTACCGCTGTGATTCGTCAGGTTAGTTGGGTCGCCGGGGTTATTTTCGGCACGGCAATTCAGTATTTTAATGTTGTGGCTTTCGCGGGTTTGATAGGGCGCTTCAACCGTTATTCCGGCCGATCCGTTATCGTGTACGAAAACATTTTCAGCAACGACATTTTGAGATGAATAGATCAGCAGTCCCGATTTTTGGAAACCCGAAATATCTAAAGTGTTCACTTCGATATTCCTGCAATTAATAATCGCAAGCCCATCTTTCACATTGCCTGTTTTACGGCCGGAGCCCTTTAGCGATAATTGATCAAGCTTGATAAAGCTGTTCTTATAAAGCCTGATCGCTGAGCTGTCCTTTGAGTCGATCATGGCATTATCTGCCCCGCTATACGCAGTAATAACAACCGGCCTGCTTTTTGTGCCGCTTACGCCTGTTTTTAATTCAAGGGTTCCTTTAAAAGTTTGACCTGAGTGGAAATTAAGGGTGTCGCCCGGATGCAGATTGATGGAATTAACACGGCCTATTGATCTGAAAGGCTTGCTCCGGGTACCGGGTGCAGCATCGTCGCCCCGAACGTCAACATACCATGACCTGCCGCGATCACTTTGCGCGGATACAGCGTTAATTGTGAGCATTACAATATTTGCAATGGCGCAAAAAACTACCGAAAGACACTTCAAATACATTAATAGTTAATTGGGCCGGACGCGGGGTAATGGCGACGGCGATGGTTTATTAATGCAATATGACAATTTAATTGGTCAATTCAAACGTCCTTTTCAGCCTGATATCGTCCGACGCGCTGCCTATCATCACCTGGAACTCACCCGGCTGGGCGATGTAATCCAGGTTATCGTTGTAAAACGATAGCATATCTCGGGTGATATTAAAACTGACACGCCTGCTTTCGCCGGCCTGCAGGTAAACCTTTTTAAAATCCTTAAGCTCCTTTACCGGGCGTAGTGGTTGTGCTACCAGGTCGCGGATATACAATTGTACCGTCTCTTCACCAGCATATTTGCCGGTATTCTTTAGCGTAAATGAGATCGAAAGGTTCTCGTTATCCTTCAATGCAGTGGTAGTATAAAAAGGCTCGTCATCTACATAGTCGAAATGGGTATAGCTAAGGCCGTACCCAAAAGCGTATTGTGGCGAATTTGGCAGATCGATATAAGCAGATTTATAATTAACATCATTATCACTTGCAGCTGGCCGGCCTGTATTAAGGTGGTTATAGTAAATGGGTATCTGGCCTTCTGTCCGCGGAAAAGTGATAGGTAATTTTCCCGAGGGGTTGTAAGTACCGTAAAGCACATCGGCCATGGCATTGCCACCCTGGCTGCCCAGCCACCACGCATATAAAATAGCAGGGGCATGATCCGCAGTCCAGTTAAATACCATCGGCCTGCCAGACATCAAAATAACAACAACCGGCTTGCCTGTCTCCACCACTGCTTTTATCAATTCCTCCTGTACGCCGGGTAAATGGATGTTCGACTTGCTTTTGGCTTCGCCGGTCATATCCGGCGCCTCACCCATAGCCATGATCACTACTTCGGCTTTTTGCGCAGTTGCCACAGCGTCGGCAAAACCTGATTTGGATTGGTCGTTAATATGGCAACCGGCAGAAAAAAGATATTGTGTTTGCGGGTTCTGTTTTTGCAACGCATCCATCAGCGATGGGATATCCTCGTTCTTATCCACGTCCAGCGACCAGAAACCTTTCAATTCCTTCTTAGCCTTTACCAGCGGACCTATCAATGCCACTGTTTTTAGCTGCTTTGACAGCGGAAGAATCTGGTGGTCGTTTTTCAATAACACCATGCTTTTATGAGCCATATCACGGGCTATATCCTGGTTTTCAGGGCGGTTAAGCGCTGTCTTTTCACGCGTGGGATTTATAAACTTATAAGGGTCGTCAAACAGGCCCAATTCAAATTTCTTCCTCAATATCCGGCTTGCGGCATCATCTATCAGCGTAAATGATACTTTATTATCCGCCACCAGCTTACCCAGGTTGTTGATATAGCTCCTGCTTTCCATATCCATATCGCTACCGGCTATCATCGCTATCTGGGCAGCCTCAGCATTATCTTTGGCATAGCCGTGCGGTATCATTTCGCCAATCGAACCCCAGTCGCTTACCACAAAACCCTTAAAGTTCCATTTTCTTTTGAGCACCTCGCGCTGCAGGTAACTGCTCCCGGTGGCGGGGGTACCGTTCAAATCGTTAAATGAGTTCATGAAGGTAGCCACACCAGCATCGGCTGCCGCCTTAAAGGGAGGCAGGTAATATTGCCACAAAGTATGCAGGCTCATGTCCACGCTGTTGTAATCGCGCCCGCCTATAGCGGCGCCGTAGGCGGCAAAATGTTTGGCGCAGGCCATTATAGCATCGTCGCTTCCCAGCCCATTGCCCTGGAAACCGCGAACGCGTGCTGCGGCTATCAGCGAACCAAGGTAAGGGTCCTCGCCCGCACCTTCCATAACCCGGCCCCAGCGGGGGTCGCGCGCAATGTCAACCATTGGCGCAAAGGTCCAATTGATGCCCGACGCCGCAGCCTCTGTGGCGGCCACCCGTTCCGACTTCTCTATCGCGTCCATATCCCAACTGCAAGCCTCTGCCAAAGGAATAGGGAAAGTTATGCGGTAACCGTGTATCACATCCTGCCCGAACAGCAGCGGTATCTTCATGCGCGATTGCATGGCCGCATCCTGGAATATCCTGGTATGTGCGCTCCCCATGATATTTAACACCGCGCCAACGCGGCCCTTGCGTATCTCGTCCAGCTTATTGCCCACATCTTTGGTAACGGGGCCGGTCGCTTCCCAATCGCCGTTGTATTGATTAAGCTGACCGATCTTTTCGTCGAGCGTCATTTTTGAAAGAACAGAATCTACCTTCTTATCGATAGGGTCGTCCTGTGCGGAAACACTTTTCCCGGCAAAAGTAAGCGCCAGTAATAGCAGGATATATCCTGTTTTAGTAAAATTTTTAATCATCCAGGCAGTTTAATTAGGACATACAAATATTTGAACAGCAGTTAAATATAGTTACAAATTTCCTTTTTTCATTTCTGCTGCTGCAAAATTTGCTGCCCGCGCTGTCAGCGCCATATAAAGTATGGAAGGGCTTTGGTTGCCGGTACTGGTCATGCAGGCGCCGTCGGTTACAAAAACATTCTTGCAAAGGTGCAATTGGTTCTGACCGTTCAGCAGGGAAGTCTTAGGATCCTTGCCCATGCGGCAGCCACCCATTTCGTGTATATCCAGGCCGGGAGCCTGTTTATTTTCGTAGGTTTCGATATTCTTACAGCCGGCTTTTTCCAGCATTTCCTTACTTTCCTTCAGAAAATCCTGTATCATGCGCTCATCGTTATCGTCGTATTCAACCGAGGTGATCAATAGTGGGATACCCCATTGATCTTTCTGATCCTCGCTCAGCCGGACATGGTTGGTTATCCTGGGCACTGTTTCGCCCTGCATATACATATAAAGTTTCCAGCCGCCGGGTTTGGTAAGTGAATCTTTGTAAGCATCGCCTATCTGCGGTATGGAATTGTCGGTTTGATGCTGATCGCGGTAGGCTCCCATAAACGTGGTATAGCCGCCAAAATAGTCAGTCTCCTGTTTGTGAAGATTTTTATAATTAGCCAGGATCAGTTCGGTGGGGTTACGTCCGAAATAATATTTATCTAAAAAGCCATCCATTTCGGCACCGACCGACGCCCGGTAATTTTGAAAAGCCACATATTTACCAAGCAAACCATTATCATTACCTAATCCGTTCGGAAAACGGGTTGATGTCGAGTTAAGCAATATCAAATTGCTATTGAGCGCAGAAGCATTCAGGAAAATGATCCTCGCTTTGTATTCAAAAACCTCCTTAGTATTGGTATCGATCACCCTAACGCCGGATGCCTTGCCAAGCTTTTCGTCGTAAATGATAGAATGCACTACCGAAAAAGGACGGATAGTTAAATTGCCTGTCTTTTTCGCCCAGGGCAGAGTAGAACTGTTCGAACTAAAATACCCGCCGAACGGGCAACCCCTCATACACATATTACGTGCCTGGCATTTTACCCGGCCCTGCTCAAAATGGATCTTATTGGGTTTTGTCAGGTGCGCCCAGCGGGCATGCACCAGGTGGCGGTCGGGGTAGTTTTCGTTTATTTTTTTGCTGATCACTTCCTGCACGCAATTCATTTCGAACGGCGGTAAAAATTCACCATCGGGCATGGCTTCAATGCCATCCTTATTGCCGCAAACACCGATAAATTTTTCGACATGCGAATACCAGGGCGCCACATCATCATAACCTATCGGCCACGCTATCCCGTAGCCGAATTTCTCCGGGTTGGTAAATTCGTGTTTGCTCCAGCGCTGGCAGGCGCGTCCCCAGGTAAGCGATTTACCACCCACCTGGTAGCCGCGTATCCATTCAAACGGCTTTTCCTGGATGTAGGGATGATCCTTATCTTTTATAAAGAAATGTGCGTTGTCCTCGCCATAGCCTGCGGCTTTGCTGATGTATGGATTCTCCTTCAATACCGACAAAGGCATGCGGCCCCGGTGCTTAAAATCCCAGGGGGGCGTATTGGCAGTAGGGTAATCTTTGATATGTTCGACGTGTCGCCCGCGTTCGAGCACAAGGGTTTTTAATCCAAGTTCACACAATTCCTTAGCGGCCCATCCCCCGCTGATGCCGGAGCCGATGACGATAGCGTCGTAGGTGTTTTTAGTAGCAGAATCCATTCAAAAAAAGCAAATAATTGGCGGTGGAAAGGTAAGGCTTTTCAATAAATATCAGGCCCTGTTCACCATAGCATTGCTTAAAAAAAAATTGTAAATTTGTACATATGGAAACATTAATTATTAATATTCCTGACAAAAAAAGCGCGCTTGTTAAACAAATCCTGATGGATTTAGGGGTAACTATTCAATCTGAAAGTTCCGATAAAAAGAAGCCATCTGATTATGTAAAATCTATCAGTATGAGCAAGGAAGATGCTGAAAAAATGCTGAAAGATATTTCTGAAAGCCGCGCGCAATGGGAAAGAAATATTTAATTGACTCTAACATCCTGATCGAGTACGCAGGAAATCTCTTTCCAAAAAACATTCATTCCGCGTTATCCACTATTGTAGATGACGATTTTATCATATCCTTTATTACAAAAATTGAGGTTCTCGGTCACTACACAGCGGATAGAGCGTGGCACAATTTCATAAACCTTGCTTCTATTTTTGGCGCTGATGATAATATAATTGAGCAAACTATATTACTTAGAAGAGATCATAAAATAAAAGTACCTGATGCAATAATCGCTGCAACAGCGTTGGTAAACAATTATACTTTACTCACACGAAATATTGCTGACTTCAAAAAGATACCCAATCTAAAAATGGAAAATCCATGGTTATGGGAACCCGACACAGATGTTTCGTAACCATGGATCTTTGATACAAGGATATTAATCTATTTCCGGCCTCCGCCAAAGAAGAAACCTAAAGCGAACGCAGCGTAATTGGAATTATTGCCCAGTATATTATATTCTGCCGATATTCTTAAATGGCCGGCTTCAAAACCTGCGCGCGGGAAAAAACCAAATTTGGAGCCTATCGACGCATACTCTGTCGAGCCACCGGTATTGTTATTGATGCTGATAGAACCCTGGTCGAAAATACCGGCGCCTGCCCCTATAAATGGTCTGAAACCGCCTTTCAGCAAATAGTATTCAAGCGATGGGCAATAAGAATAAATGATAGAGATATTTGCACTGGAATTATCGCCGCTGTTGGTATCGGCATAGCCAAGACCCGCTCCTTCGAACCTGAAGCCTACAGCAAGCGCATCAGTTATCCGGTAATGCGGTTCAATAGTAACCGTGGCCCCGGCTTTTACGTTGGTTGAAACGTCGCCATTAGAGGGCGGAATAGCGTAGCCGAACGTCAGATCGATCTTAAATGCATGATAGGTAGCTGACTGAGCCTTTGCCAATACAGCAATACCCAGCAATGAGATAAGTAACAATAGCTTTTTCATGATAATTAGGTTTTAAGGGTTAATGGGGAATTGTTAAAGAATGTCGTTGCCCATAGCCCGATTTAATTATTTGGGATACTGTTACGAAATATAACGCCAAGCTGTTACCTTTAGCTAAAACTAACTTACTGATGAAGAAGCTGTTCTGCCTGTTTGCGTTGTTCCAATTATTAAGCTGCCTGGTATTTGCGCAGCAAAAAGCTATTCCCTATGGCAATAATCCCGCTGCCGGAAAATACTATGATGTGCGCGGTATCAAAATGTACGTAGAAGTTTACGGGCAGGGAAAGCCTTTATTGTTAACACACGGCAACGGCGGCAGCATCAGCGCGTTTTCAAAGACCATACCGTACTTCGCCAAAAAATATAAGGTTATAGCGGTGGACAGCCGGGCGCATGGCAAAACCATCGACACCAAAGATTCGCTGAGTTTTGAAATGATGGCGGACGACTTTTCGGCCCTGCTGGATAAAATGCATATCGATTCCGCCTATGTCATCGGCTGGAGCGATGGCGGGATCAACGCTTTAGTTATGGCTATGCGCCACCCGAAACAGGTTATCAAGCTGGCATCAACCGGGGCAAACCTGACGCCTGATTCGACAGCGCTGCAACCGGCGGTATGGAAAGATTTTGTAAAACAGTACAACGAGGACAAAGACAAGCCCCGTAATACCGCCAAGCAAAAAAACGACTGGAAGATATTTACGCTGGATTATTTTCAACCCAATATACCTTTCTCCGCTTTAAAAGCTATTAAATGTCCTTCATTGATTATTTGCGGCGACCATGACCTGATACCCATCGAGCATACCACGAAAATATACCAGGCTATTGACCGGGCTTATTTGTGGGTGGTGCCAAACTCGGGGCACGGCACGCTCATAGAGCACTCCAATGATTTTAATAAACTGGTGGATGAGTTTTTCCAAAAGCCCTATCATAAGTTTTAGGCCTCACCCCAACCCTTTGTAAAGGGCGTTAATATCGCAATTTACACTGACCTCTCGGTAGGGCACCAATTATCCTTGTCTCATAAAAACTCAACCTACTTCTTTTTGGGCAAAGTTTTCGTTGCCATTATCTTAAGAGATGCAGACATCTCTAATTGTACTTTCCTCAAGCTGTCTAATAATTGCTCTTGCCGTTGCATTGACTTGCTTATCTCTTTCAGGCTTATTGGGTCATCTTTATAAAATGTAGCTATAGCAAATATGGCTGTTATTCCAATAGCAACCATCGAAACAAACGCATAAGTTTTTTGGATGCTTGAATTTTCTTTTATAGCCTGACCTGTACTGTTATTTGATTTTATAATTGCATTTATTGTTGGATTGTTTTCTCGATACGCCTCTAAGGCATTTGACCCTTTTTTGGTGATTTTCATCTTTGCCGTCGGCTGGAGAGTATCAAACCATTGTTGATACTCGACACCATTTTTGGGGGTTGTCCAATCCTTATCACAAATATGGGTTACATCGTTTCTATTACCCTTTATTAATTCGTTATCCAACAAATCAAGCAATAACAATTTACCGGGCTCTTTGTCATTGTCAGCAAACTGACTTAAATCTTTGGGCTTATCGAAATTATTCATCATAAAAGTTCGCACTGGAACTTCTTTTGGCAGGCCTGATACGGGTTCTAAATAATCAAGAAAATCAGCTTGTGTTTTGGTTAA
>Ga0310811_10000093_pt1 | contig 138653 bp, 119 predicted proteins | sample YCmetagenome_FD_207642 | JGI IMG/M metagenome (GOLD analysis project Ga0310811, IMG submission 207642) | Soil microbial communities from experimental microcosm in Duke University, North Carolina, United States - YC | ecosystem: Engineered > Artificial ecosystem > Soil microcosm > Unclassified... | reverse complement strand
TGGCCGACATGCTGAAGGGCAAGCAGGGCCGCTTCCGCCAGAACCTGCTCGGCAAGCGCGTCGACTACTCGGGCCGTTCGGTGATCGTGGTGGGTCCCGAGCTGAAGCTGCACGAGTGCGGCCTGCCCAAGAAGATGGCGCTGGAGCTGTTCAAGCCGTTCATCTACGCGCGGCTGGACGCCAAGGGCCTGTCGGGCACCGTCAAGCAGTCCAAGCGCATGGTCGAGCGTGAGCAGCCGCAGGTGTGGGACGTCCTCGAAGAGGTCATCCGCGAGCACCCGGTGCTGCTGAACCGCGCCCCGACCCTGCACCGCCTGGGCATCCAGGCGTTCGAGCCCAAGCTGATCGAGGGCAAGGCCATCCAGCTGCACCCGCTGGTCTGCGCCGCGTTCAACGCCGACTTCGACGGCGACCAGATGGCCGTGCACGTCCCGCTGAGCCTCGAGGCCCAGCTGGAAGCGCGCGTGCTGATGATGTCGACCAACAACATCCTGTCGCCCGCCAACGGCAAGCCGATCATCGTGCCCTCGCAGGACATCGTGCTCGGCCTCTACTACCTGTCGCTGGCCAAGGACAACGAGCCGGGCGAGGGGAAGATCTTCGCGGACCTGGGCGACATCGAAGCCGCCCTGGAAGCCAAGGTCGTCACCCTGCACGCCAAGATCAAGGCGCGCTTCACCGAAGTGCGGGACGGCAAGGTCACCACCAAGGTGATCGACACCACCCCGGGCCGGATGAAGATCGCGGCCCTGTTGCCGCACCACCCGCAGATCGGCCACCGCCTGATCGAGAAGCCGCTGACCAAGAAGGAAATCGGCAATCTGATCGACGTCGTCTACCGCCACTGCGGTCAGAAGGCGACGGTGATCTTCGCCGACCAGATCATGGGCCTGGGCTTCAAGGAAGCGGCCAAGGCCGGCATCTCCTTCGGCAAGGACGACATCATCATCCCCGAGAAGAAGAAGGGGATCGTGGCGGAGACCAAGAAGCTTGCCGAGGAGTACGAGCAACAGTATTCCGACGGCCTGATCACCCGCGGCGAGAAGTACAACAAGGTCGTGGATGCGTGGGCCAAGGCGACGGACCGCGTGGCCGACGAGATGATGGCCGAGATCTCGACCAAGAAGAAGAGCCCCGACGGCCGCGAGCTGGAGATCAACTCCATCTACATGATGGCCCACTCCGGCGCCCGTGGTTCGCAGGCCCAGATGAAGCAGCTCGGCGGGATGCGCGGCCTGATGGCCAAGCCCTCCGGCGAGATCATCGAGACGCCGATCATCTCGAACTTCAAGGAAGGCCTGTCGGTTCTGGAGTACTTCAACTCCACCCACGGCGCCCGTAAGGGCCTGGCCGACACCGCCCTGAAGACCGCCAACTCGGGCTACCTGACCCGCCGCCTGGTCGACGTGGCGCAGGACTGCATCATCACCGAGGAAGACTGCGGCACCACGCGCGGCATCACCATGCGCGCGGTGGTCGAGGGCGGCGACGTGCTCGTCTCGCTCGGCCAGCGCATCCTGGGCCGCGCCGCGGCCGAGGACATCAAGGAACCGGGCTCCAACCACGTCCTGGTTCCCGCCGACACCTACCTGGACGAAAGCCTGGTCGAGCAGATCGAAAAGGCCGGCGTGCAGTCGGTGAAGGTGCGCTCGGTGCTGGTCTGCGAGGCCAAGGTCGGCATCTGCGGCGCCTGCTACGGCCGCGACCTGGCGCGCGGCACCTCGGTGAACATCGGTGAAGCCGTGGGCGTCATCGCCGCCCAGTCGATCGGCGAGCCGGGCACCCAGCTGACCATGCGTACCTTCCACATCGGCGGCACCGCCCAGGTGGCCGAGCAGTCGTTCTTCGAGGCGACCAACGAAGGCGTGGTGCGCATCACCGGCGGCAACACCGTCCAGACCCCGGACGGCGCCCAGATCGTGATGAGCCGCAACCTGATGGTCACCGTCCAGGTCGACGGCAAGGACCGCGAGTCCTACAAGCCGCCCTACGGCGCGCGCCTGCGCGCCAAGGAAGGCGACACCGTCAAGCGCGGCCAGCGCCTGGCGGAGTGGGACCCGTACACCACCCCGATCATCACCGAAGTGAGCGGCAAGGTCCGCTTCGAGGACCTGGTCGAGGGCCTGTCGGTGCGCGAGGAGGCCGACGAAGCCACCGGCATCTCCAACAAGGTGGTGGCCGACTGGCGGGCGTCTCCGCGCGGCTCGGACCTGCGTCCGGCCATGGCGGTGCTCAACGACGACGGCACCTACAAGCGCCTGTCGAACGGCGGCGAGGCCCGCTACCTGCTGCCCGTGGGGGCGATCCTCTCGGTCGGCGACGGCGACACCGCCCAGCCCGGCGACGTGCTGGCGCGTATGCCCACCGAAAGCGCCAAGACGCGCGACATCACCGGCGGTCTGCCGCGGGTGGCCGAACTGTTCGAGGCCCGCCGGCCGAAGGACTGCGCGGTCATCGCCGAAATGGACGGCCGCGTGGAGTTCGGTCGCGACTACAAGAACAAGCGCCGCATCAAGATCACCCCGGAAGACGGTGGCGAGGCGGTCGAGTTCCTGATCCCGAAGGGCAAGCACATCGCGGTCCACGACGGGGACATCATCCGCAAGGGCGAATACCTCATCGACGGCAACCCGGATCCGCACGACATCCTGCGCATCCAGGGGATCGAGGCTCTGGCCGACTTCCTGGTCAACGAGATCCAGGAGGTCTACCGACTGCAGGGCGTGCCGATCAACGACAAGCACATCGAGGTGATCGTTCGCCAGATGCTGCAGAAGGTGGAAATCCTCGAGCCCGGCGACACCGGCCTCATCAAGGGCGACCACCTCGACAAGTCGGAGCTCGAAGAGGAGAACGTCAAGGCGGAAGCCCGCGGCGGCCGTCCGGCGCTGGTCCAGCCGGTCCTGCTCGGCATCACCAAGGCGTCGCTGCAGACCCGCAGCTTCATCTCCGCCGCCTCGTTCCAGGAGACGACCCGCGTGCTCACCGACGCCTCGGTGCACGGCAAGATCGACACCCTGGAAGGCCTGAAGGAGAACGTGATCGTCGGCCGCCTGATCCCGGCGGGCACGGGCTCGTACCTGCGCGGCCTGCAGCGCATCGCCAACAAGCGCGACGAGGCCCTGGCCGCGCAGCGCGAACAGGCGATCGAGGCCCTGCCCGAGGAGATCGCGGCGGAGGCCGGCGCGGACGCCTAAGCGGCGTTCCCGCCACGACTTTGCTGGGCGGCCCGGGAGTGATCCCGGGCCGCTTTCGTTTGGGCCCGGGAAACTACCCGGGTGAAAACGACGGCGCGGACGGGCCGTCTTTTCATGACCAACATTTGACGAAGGCGATCTCGCAGGGGCCGGAATATTCGCGTCGACCCGTCATAGAAAAAATCTCTCGGTGCGATAGAAGGAATTTGTTTGCCGGCGTCCCGCCCGGGCGGTCACACATGGCCGCCGGATTTCGGGCGCGGGACGACCGTCCAGCCTGAGCCCGCCTGAAGATGGAGGACACCCATGTCGCTCGCCGTGAGCAAGACCCTGCAAAACCTGAAGGACGCCTTCGCCGGCGAGAGCCAGGCGAACCGCCGCTACCTCTACTTCGCGCAGAAGGCCGACATCGAAGGCTACAATGACGTCGCCGCCGTGTTCCGCTCCACCGCCGAAGGCGAGACCGGCCATGCTCACGGCCACCTCGAGTTCATGGAAGCGGTCGGCGATCCGGCGACCGGCCTGCCGATCGGCGAGACCTCCAACAACCTGAAGGCCGCCATCGCCGGCGAGACCCACGAATATACCGACATGTACCCGGGCATGGCGCGCACCGCCCGCGACGAAGGCTTCGACGAGATCGCCGACTGGTTCGAGACCCTCGCCAAGGCCGAAAAGTCCCACGCCGGCCGCTTCCAGCGCGCCCTGGACAGCATGGCCTAAGGCTCTACGGGGGGCGGCTTCGGCCGCCCCCTCCATTCCCGACAGCGGATCGCCCGTGACCGACACCAAGACGACCGCCCCGAAGTCCTCTGGCAAAGGGGAGGGCAGCCTCGAGGCGCCGACCCGCCATCCGATCGCCTGGCAGGAGGAGGCCTATTACGACCTCGCCGCCATCGAGAAGGAGATGGAGCGGGTGTTCGACATCTGTCACGGGTGCCGCCGCTGCTTCAACCTGTGCGACAGCTTCCCGCGCCTGTTCGACATGATCGACGAGGGGCCGACGGGCGAGATCGACGGCGTGCCCAAGGCCGACTACGCCAAGGTGGCCGAGGCCTGCACGCTCTGCGACATGTGTTTCATGACCAAGTGTCCCTACGTGCCGCCGCACCCGTGGGACCTGGATTTCCCCCACCTGATCGTGCGCTACCGGGCCGCCAAGCGCCGCGCCGGCGAGACGGGGTTCGTGCGCGATCAGCTGGCCGAGACCGACCGCAACGGCAAGATGGCGCGGCCGGTGGCCGGCGCGGTGAACTGGGCCCTGGCGCGCGAGAACACGCCGCTGCGCAAGATGCTGCAGGCCGTGGCCGAGGTCGACGCCGAGGTCGAGCTGCCGAAATTCCACGCCCTCACCGCCGAGAAGCGCCTGCAGCAGGAGCCGGTCAGGCCCGATCCGGCGGGCCCGGCCTTCGGCCAGCGCAAGGTCGCGCTCTACGCCACCTGCTACGTCGACTACAACAAGCCCGACACCGCCGTGGCCGCCGCCCAGGTGCTGGCTAAACAGGGCGTCGAGTCGAAGCTGGTCTATCCGGAATGCTGCGGCATGCCGCAGTTCGAGGACGGCGACCTGGCCGATGTCGCCGCCCGCGCCGAGCGCGTGGCCAAGGTGTTCTCGCCGCTGATCGACGAGGGCTACGAGGTGGTCGCCCTGACCGCAAGCTGCGGCCTGATGATGAAGTTCGAGTGGCCCCTGCTGCTGCCGGGCAACGCCCTGGTGCGGAAGCTGGCGACGGCCACCCGCGACGTCAGCGAATATGTGGTCGGCCTGGCCAAGGCCTTCGGCGGTCTGGCGCCAGGCCTGAGCGCCATCGAGGGCGGCGTCACCGTGCACCACGCCTGCCACGCCCGGGCCCAGAACATGGGCGCCAAGTCGGCCGAGCTCTTGCGCATGATCCCCGACACCAAGGTCGAGCTGGTCGAGCGCTGCTCGGGCCACGGCGGCACCTTCGGGGTGATGAAGGACACCGCGCCGCTGGCGCGCAAGGTGGGCAAGCCGGCCGCCCGGGCGGTGGCGCAGAAGGGCCAGGGCGCCCTGTGCTCGGACTGCCCGCTGGCCTGCAAGCACCTCGGCCAGCTGCTGTCGGCCGAGACCAAGGGCCCGGGGCCCGCCCAGGCCCATCCGATCGAAATCCTGGCCCGCGCCTACGGCCTCATGAGTTAACCCGGAGCCGCCCATGCCCCCCAGCCTCCGCCAAGTGACCCGCGAGGACCTGCTGCCCGACGCCGAGTTCGCCAAGGTGCGCCAGGAGCGCCGCGCGGCGCTGCTGCCGGTCAAGCGCCTGCGCCGGGTGGAGCTGGGGCCATACTGCACCGTCTATTTCGAGTGTTTCGACACCATGCTCTTCCAGATCCAGGAGATGCTGCTGACCGAGCGCGGCGGCGAGGCCCAGATCGAGGACGAGCTCAACGCCTACAACCCGCTGATCCCGCAGGGCTCCGAGCTGGTGGCCACGGTGATGTTCGAGATCGACGACCCGGTGCGTCGCGAGGCCGCCCTGGCGCGCCTCGGCGGGGTGGACAACGACTTCTTCCTGCAGATCGGCGAGGAGCGGGCCGCGGGCGTTCCCGAGGGCGACGTGGAGCGCACGCGCGAGGATGGCAAGGCCTCCTCGGTCCACTTCCTGCGCTTCCCCCTGACGGCGGCCGAGATCGCCGTGTTCCGCGACCCCAGGACGTCGATCCTGGTCGGCTGCGGCCACCCCGCGTACAGCCATCTGGCGGGCCTTTCCCCCGCCACCCGCGCCGAGCTCAGCCGCGACTTCGCCTGACCTGAGGCGAGCGGTCGCTGCGACTGCGACGCTTTGGTCAGTCGGGAGAACGTCGATTTCCAGTATTGGGGCGGCGGAATTCGCCGGATCGTCGGCCATTCGTCACAACCGCAGCTTACACAGGCGGCGCGAATCTCTCGCGCAACGAGCGAATCTCATGGCCTTCGACGTCCTCACGCCGCCGCAGACCGCGCCTGGCAGGCTGTCCATCGTGCCCTTCACGGGCGGCTGGGCGATCAAGCACGGCGACGGCTTCCTCGGGGTCTCCGCCTGCCGCGAGGAAGCCGTGCGTCTTCTGCAGGTGCTGCAGGACGTCCAGTCCGAGCGGGCCCAGCCCTCGACGTGACTTGAGATCGTCGAGATCGCCTAACCCCCCGCGGCCGTCACCCGCCACACCACGTTGCCGGCGTCGTCGGCGATCAGGAGGGCGCCGCGGGCGTCGACCGCCACGCCCACCGGCCGGCCGTAGGCCTTGCCGTCCGGGGTGACGAAGCCGGTGACCACGTCCTGGGCCATGCCGTTCGGCCGGCCGCCGGCGAAGGGGACATAGACCACCTTGTAGCCGTTGAGCTGACTGCGGTTCCAGCTGCCGTGCTCGCCGACGAAGGCCCCGCCGCGGTACTGCGGCGGCAGCGTCGCGCCGGTGTAGAAGACCAGGCCCAGCGGGGCCACGTGCGAGCTGAGGCCGTAGTCGGGCGTGATGGCCCTGGCCACGAGGTCCGGCCGCCGCGGCCTGACGCGCGGGTCGAGGTGCTGGCCCCAGTAGCTGTAGGGCCAGCCGTAGAAGCCGCCGTCCTTCACCGAGGTCAGGTAGTCGGGCACCAGGTCGGGGCCCAGCTCGTCGCGCTCGTTGACCACGGTCCACAGCTGGTGCGTGGTCGGCTCGAAGGTCAGGCCGTTGGGATTGCGCAGGCCGGTGGCGAACGGGCGGTGGGCGCCGCTGGCGCGGTCGATCTCCCAGATCTGCGCCCGGTCCAGCTCCGCGCCGATGCCGTTCTCGGTGATGTTGCTGTTGGAGCCGACGCCGGCATAGAGCTTGGTCCCGTCCGGGCTGGCGGTCAGGCTCTTGGTCCAGTGGTGGTCGATCGGACCGCCCGGCAGGTCGGTCAGCTTGACGCCCGGGGCGGTGATCTTGGTGTCGCCGGTTTGATAAGGATAGCGTACGACTGAGCTGGTGTTGGCCACATAGAGGTCCGAGCCCACCAGGACCACGCCGAACGGATGGTCGAGGTGGTCGAGGAAGACCGTGCGCAGTTCGGGGACGCCGTCGCCATTGGCGTCGCGCAGCAGGACGATGCGGTTGCCCGCCTTCCCCGCCGAGTGGGCTTTCTTCTCGACCCAGTTCATGACGAATTCCTTGGGCCGGCGCACCGGCGCCGGCGGACCGTCGGACTCCACCACCAGGATGTCGCCGTTGGGCAGGACGTAGAGCGAGCGCGGCGCCCGGAAATCCCGGGCCAGGGCCTGGATCCTCAGCCCGGGCGCCACAATCGGGGTCCTGCCGCCGCTCCAGCCGACGATCCGGGCCACCTTCATCGGCGGCATCAGATACTGGTGGATGTCCGGCAGGTAGGGATTGGGCCCGACCTGGCGGTGCGGGGCGCCGGGGGCGGGGCCGCCGCAGGCGGCGAGGGCGACCGTGGCCGCAGCGGCGAGGATCGCCTGACGACTGCTCGAGCTCATGGCCGCTCCTCCCGGTCCAGGCCCACGCCGCTGCGGTAGACCAGGTCCCAGCCGTTCCAGCCGGTGACCAGCAGGATCAGCACCACCAGCAAAGACAGGAGCAGGCCCTGGGGGACCACGGAGGTGTAGGCGTCGCGGCTGTGGACCAACAGGTTCACCACGGCCAGGGCCAGGGCGAGGAGGTTGCCCAGCCCATGGATCCAGGCCGGCCGCAGCCTCAGGATGCGGGGGTCGCCGAGCGCGTCGATCAGGCCGGCGATCGCAGCGAACACCGAGACGATCAGGCCCACGGTCAGCTGCCAGGCCGAGAAGTTGGCCCACTGCATGTCGGCGGTGACGGCGTAGACGAGGTCGGTGACCAGGGTCCCGACGAAGCAGACGATGGGGAAGGGGACCAGCATCGGATGGATCGGATGGCCGCTGATCCGCGCGGTGGAGCGGGGCGTGTCGCTGGACATGGGGAGCAATCCGACTGCGCAGGCGAAGGCGCCCGCTGGCCCAGGATATACGACCTCGGCGGCGGCGCGGTTCCCCGGGCGCCCGCGTGACGCGCGGCGGGCGGCGAGGACGCCTCAGGAACTGTCGCTGGCCGGCGCCGGCGGATCGGAGTCCAGCCAGCGGACCTGCTGGGGCCCCTGGGGCCGCTCGGCCGGAGCGCCGGCGGGCCCGCCGGCCGCCAGGGCGGCCTCGGCGTCGAACAGGTCTTCGGTCAGGCACAGCCAGTCCGGCGACAGGCCGAGGTCGCGGCAGATCCCCGCCACCGTCTCGCCGAACGGGCGCGACTGCAGGTCGCCGAAGTCCTCCTGCTCCAGGCGTTCGGCCGCCTCGGCCGCGAGCCGCTCGGCGCGCTCCTGGTCGCCGCCTTCGTCCTCGATCACCTCGCGCAGGACGCGCGCGGCGCTCGCCCTGGCCGCCGCCTTGCGGCCGGCCTGGGCGGTCTTCCGATCCTCCTGCGCCTCGATCAGCCGCGCCTGCAGCATGACCGTCTGGCGCACGGCCCGGGCCACGCGCGAGAACGCCAGGGCGGCGGCGTCGGGATCGGCGTCGGGCGCCTTGCCCCTGGCCTCGACGGCCTGCGCCAGCTCGAGGCCGATCTCGGCCAGCGCCCCCAGCACCTGCAGCTGGCGCTCCAGCCGTCGCCGCATGCCCTCGGACGTGGCGGCGCCGGCGCGTCCCTCGCGCTCGGCAGTCTCGGCAAGGATCGCGGTGTCGTCGCGCATGACGTGAACAAAATGGGAACAGTTGGAGCGGCTGTCAAGCCTTGGCCTTGGCGAATGGCGGCAGGGGCTTCCGCTCAAACCGGCCATTCGCAGCGCGCCGCTCCGACTCCGGCGCGAGGCTGGCCCATCGCCCATCCATTGATTGCATCGTCGATGTATTCATGTCATTGTTGGTGACATGAATGAGATTTCCTCCTATGACAGCCCGCTGCGTCGCGAGCAGGCGGAGCAGACCCGATCGCGGATCATCGGCGCCGCAGTCGACCTGATCGTCGGCGGCGTCGAGGGACTGACGATGCAGGAGGTGGCGAAGGCGGCGGGGGTCGCGCTGCGCACCGTGTTCCGCCATTTCCCCACCCGCGACGACCTGCTGGACGCCGCCTGGCAGGCCCTGCAGGTGCGGATGGGCGAGACCCCGGACATCGCGACCTTGGACGAACTGACCCGCTTCGTGCCGGAACTGTTCGGACGCTATGGGGCGATGGAAGACCATATCCGCGGGGCGATGTTCGCCCAGACCTTCGTCTCCAGCCGGCAGCGGCTCGGATCGGACCGGGCGCGGAAGATGCGCAGGGCCGTGGCCGCGCAGTTCGTGGGGGGCGACGAGCGCAGCCGGGCCATGGCCGCGGCCGCGGCCTATACGCTGACGGTCCCGCTGGTTTCGATCGTGTTGAAGGAGGCCTTCGGGCTGTCTTCGGCCGAGGCGGGCCGGGCCTCCGCCTGGGCGATCCGCACCCTTGCGGCGGCCTACGCGGAGAACCCCGAAGTCCCGAACCCCGAAGTCCCGAACCCCGAAGTCGCGAACCCTGAAGTCCTGGAGGAAGACCGATGATCCGACACGTTTCGATCCCCGCCCGCGATCCGCGCCACGTCGCGGCCGTGCTGGCCGAGGTGATGCAAGGCCGCGTCTATCCGTTCCCGGGTCCGGTCCCGGGGGCCTTCATGGCCGTCGCCGGAGACGCCCATGGCACCCAGATCGAGGTCTATCCCGAACAGGCCGCGGCCGCGCCCGGCGCCGGCGACGCCCCGGGGGCGTTCGAGGCCAACCCGGCGCCGCCGCAGTACTGGCCCTTCCACCTGCTTCTCTCCGTCCAACTGGACGAGGCGGCGATCCAGGCGATCGGCGACCGGGAAGGCTGGCATACGCGCCGGTTCAGCCGCGGCATGCCGGGCCGGCCGCTGTTCGACGTCATCGAGTTCTGGGTCGAGAACCGCTTCCTGATCGAACTCTCGACGCCCGACATGGACCCCGCCTACCTGCGGACCTATGAGGGTCTCGAGGCGATGATGGCGCGCGCCTAGACGCCCCCGGCCTGCGCCGGGGGCTCATGCTCGGTGGGCGGGGCCCGGCCTACCGGCTGACCTGGACGCTGGTTCCTCCGGCGCCGGGGCCGGCGCCGCGGGCGCCTTCACCGGTGGAGACAACCTTCACCCAGAGCGCATCCTTGTCCTTGTAGTAAGAGGTGGCGCCGGCCTTGCGCAGCGCGTCCAGACTGTTCTGCGGCGTCCCCGAGGCAGCCGTGGCGAACCCCGGCAACTCGAACATCACCCACGAGCCGCTGTCCAGTTCGCTGAGGCGCAGGGCCACGGACGGCCTTTCGGTGACCACCTTGATCTCGGCGCCCGCGCGGACGTTGGTTTCCCCGGTCAGGGTGAACGCCTTGCCGTTGCGGCTGAGAACGACCGGCGGCTGGGGAGGTCCTGCGGCGCCGCCACGCGCTGCCGCCAACGCCGCCGCCACCGCCGCCGCTGCGCCGGCGCCGGGACGGGGAGCGGCGGCAGGGCCGGGGGCGCCGACAGCCAAGCGTCCGACATCGCCCTTGCACACCGCCGCATTCCAGGCCGGCTTGATCTCACAGGCGTCGTCTATGGCGATCTCGTCATTCTCGTCGTTGATGAGAATGAAGGAGTCCGGGACGCCGCCGACCGAGCCGTCGAGGTCGTGGAACACCGCGGTCTTGTAGCTCCCGCTGCCGGCGTCATCGTTGCCCCACTTGCGCTCCATCGGAGGGAAGTACACCGGCTTGGCGTTGATGAATTTCGCCCGCTGTATGGTGTTGTTGGAGCTCATCCCGTAGCTGGTATAGAGCAGGTAGGAGATCGCTCCCGTCTTGCGCGTGGCGTTGTCCTGGAAATTCACGAAGGTGACGTTGTCCAGGTCGTGACGGTAATCGTAGAACTCGTAGCCGCGGATCGGGAAATCCGCGAGGTCGGGCTCCGGCAAGCTGCGGCCGTAAGCCACTTCCGCCGGCGTCCTGGGGTTGCCGATATTTTCGGTTTCACCCACGAACAGCGAGTCGATGACCCGTGACGTGAAGGCGGAACGACCCAGGTTGCCGGACGCATGCGTATAGCCGATGGCGTTGTCGGCCAGCTTCAAGTTCTTGAAGGTGTCCATCTCGCCGCGGGTCCACATGCCGCCATTGCGGTTCTTGTAGCTGGTGAAATCCTCGATGACCGTCTCCACGGGAGCGCTGTTCGCGTCAGCGGGATTGGCCAGGGCGATATGGCCGCCGGTCCTGAAATGGCCATCGGGCTGAGGGCCGCGGTCGGACATGAATCCGTCGAAGTTCGAATGGGCGGTGTTGCCCTTGAACTCCCGCACCCGGGCTCGACGGGGCCAGATATTGGCGCTGCCGTCCTTGTCCAGGAACGCGCCCGTCGGATGCTCCGGCAAGGCGAACCAGAAGCCCGTCTCCTCGGACCCCGCGGCCACGTTGTCCCGGTAGATGTTGTCCGGATTGGTGATCCAGAAGGTCGACGCCGTGTTGTCGGAGGGGAGCAGGACATCCTTGGCGTTCTGGCCGGCCGTGTTGAAGTTCTGGCCGTCCCCCGGTCCGAACGGAGCGAGGTTGGTCGGAACACAGGGTTTGCCGTCGGGATGGCACTTGGTCATCATCCCCAGGTTGTGGATGAACTGGTTGCCCGTCTCCACGCCGTCTTCCATGAAATAGCAGTGGCCCACCGTGTTGTAGGTCACGTTGTTCTGGATTCTCAGGTTGTTGGTGCCATGCACCGTCACGCAGCGGCTGTAGGTGTCGTGGATTGAAGAATTCTCGATGTATTGGCCTTGTCCGTCGCCCTCGATGTGCCAGTGGATCGGATAGCGGGCCAGGTGCATGTTCTGGCCCATCCGATTCAATTCGACGCCGGAGACGTACATCTTGGACCCGGCCATCGCCATGATGTGCCCGCCGAAGTAGGAGCGCGCGGCGTCATCCGAAGCCTGGATACGGATATTGCGGGTCAGCAGGCCGACCTCGCCACGCTCATCGACGCCGAACGTGATCTTGCCGAAATGCATGAACTTCAGCGGCTGATCTAGCTTGATCACGTTTCCAGTAATGGCGGCGATGGTTCGCTTCTCCGCCTGCGTGGAGTCGAAGTCGGTCGACGCGAGGGCGATCACATCCCCTTTTCGCCAGCCGCTGGCATTCAACACTTCGATCTTGTCGCTGCCGGCCTTGGCTGTCGCCGCGAGTTTGGTCCAGGCGTTCTTGCGGTCGCCGTGCAGGCTCAATGTGCCCCTCACGAGCATGATCCCGCGGTCCCCCATGGTGTTGATGTTCTCGTCGGGAACGTTGTCGGTCAGGGTGATCGTGGCGTTGCGCGTATGCGGATGGGCCTCGCTGCCGATGTCGAGCTCGCCCCCCGGCAAGTAGATCCACTCGGTCTTCAGTTCGATATCCCGATCGTTTGAAAAGCTGAGCTTGCCCTGGATCGTCACACTGCGCAGGGCGGGGGGATTGACATCGAGGACGACGTCCCTGTCCCGGCCGATGGTCACCGCCTCGCCTTGGCGTGGGACCTTCCCGTCGGGCCACGACTTGGGATCGGACCAGAGCGATCGCTTGACCGCCGACGGCGGCGCCTGGGCGTGCGCGTCCATGTTCATCGGCGTGTGCGTTTCCTGAGCGTCAACCGCAGCCCCCAGGGCGAGCATGAGCGCCGCAGGCAGGAGCAAAGAAAGACGAAACAGGCGCGATTGCATGCGCATGGCGTTGGTCCTCTCCCATTCGGGACTGCGAGCCCCGTTTTTTTTGTATACATAGCTAACAGCAAAACACGCCGATTGGCCAACCGGCACGATGATGGGCCGTTTGCACGGGCTGGCCTGCGAGGAGCCGGACCGGTGGGCCGGTGGACGTCGCCGATGCGATCGTCACGATCAACATGATCCATCTCCCGCCCTGGTCGTCGACCGCGGGGCCGCGCGGGTTGTCGGGCGTCTGCACCAGATAGGGAATCGCCGCAGGCGCCACGAACAGCACGCCGGCCACACGTCTCGATCCGTGGCGGGACAGATAGCGGACCACTTCGCCAGACGAGAACGAATGCGCGACCGGGGTCACCTGATCCAGGTCCAGGGCTTCGACGACGGCGGCGAGATCGTCGGCCAGGGTGTCGAAGTCGCAGCCGCCGCCGGGGTCGCCGGAACGCCCGTGGCCACGACGATCCTATCGGCGTCGGTCGGCGGCGGGCTTGCCCGCGAAGCCGACGCCAACCTGGAAGACCTGGGACAGGCTCTCAATTACGCGGCAGGTAATGGAGGCGGCCGCGCGATCCGCACCATCATCGTCGCGACCGCGGCGGTCGCCGCGAGCGCCGGAGCGGCCTCGCCAAGCTGATCGTTACCGGCCGCCGCCGAGGGGTTCGGCCAGGCCGATGAGAAGGCCTTCGGGGCCGCGGATGTAGCAGAGCCGGTAGGCGTCCTCGTACTGCACCACCTCGCCGACCAGCTCAGCGCCGTGGGCGCCGAGCCGGGCGAGCGTGTCGTCGATGTCGCTGACGGTGAACATGGCGCGCAGGTAGCCGAGGGCGTTCACCGGGGCGTTCCGGTGATCGGCGATGACCGACGGGGCGAGGAAACGCGAGAGCTCGAGGCGGCTGTGGCCGTCGGGCGTGACCATCATGGCGATCTCGACGCGCTGGTCGCCCAAGCCCGTGATGCGTCCGGCCCATTCTCCCTCGATCGTGGCTCGCCCCTCGAGCGTCAGGCCGAGCTCGGCGAAGAAGGCGACGGCGTCGTCGAGGGCTTCCACGACGATCCCGACATTGTCCATTCGCATCAACTTGCTCTTCGTCATGATTGGGTCGTGTCCCTGGTGCTGGCCCGGCCTCCATTTGGCGGTGGCGACGCCGGCAATCCAACCCCCCGTCTTTGTCGAGCCCGCCTGGATCGGCGCCCGGACGCTTCTGCGCTATCCTGCCGGCGTCAACGGTCCGATCATGAACGCGCTGAAACCGGCCGGCCACGAGATCACCCAAGGGCGCGGATTCCTCTGTCCCTACGAGGCCGCGGAGGTGACGCTGCCCTCCGACCTCGCCCCGGCCGTGGAAGCCGCCGCCAGCCTGCCGCGCACCTTGCTCACCGGCCGGGTGCGCGCCCATCTCCGGCAGCTGCCCGAGCTCGACCTCACCGCCTTCTGCGCCGAGGCGACGGAGGCGGCGGTGCGCAGCGCCATGGTGCGCTACGCCTTCATGACCCAGGCCTATGTGTGGGGCGAACCGCAGGCGCCCCTGCGGCTGCCAGCGATGCTGGCCAGGCCGATCTGGGCGCTGGCGCGCCGCCTGGGCGAAAAGCCGCTGCTGTCCTACTCCGCCTATGTGCTGGACAACTGGGGGCGGCTCGACCGCACGGGGCCGATCGCGCTCGACAACCTGTTCATGATCCAGAATTTCCTCGCCGGCCAGGACGAGGTCTGGTTCGTGCTCGTGCATGTGGCGATCGAGGCGCGGGCCGGGGCGATGCTGGCCGAGGCGCCGGGGCTGATCGAGGCCGCCGCCCGCCGCGACGCCGGGGCCGCCGAGCGCGGCCTGGCCGCCGTCGCCGCCGTCTGGGACGAGGTCAACGCGTTGTTCGATCGCATGCCGGAGCGCTGCGATCCGTACATCTATTTCCATCGCGTGCGGCCCTACATCCATGGCTGGAAGGACAATCCGGCCCTGGGCGCTGGCCTCGTCTATGAGGGGGTCGCCGAAACCCGCGGCGAACCCCAGGCCTTCCGCGGCCAGACCGGGGCGCAGAGTTCGATCGTGCCGGCGATGGACGCCCTGCTGGGCGTGCGTCACGCGCAGGACCCGCTGCGCGCCTACCTGGACGAGCTCCACGCCTACCGGCCGCCCGCGCATCGCCGCTTCATTGACCGCCTGCGCGCCGAGAGCCGCTTGCGCGACTTCGTCGCCGCCGCGGGTCGTCCGGCCCTGTCGGCGGTCTACAACGCCTGCCTCATGGGCCTCGCCCGCTTCCGCGCGCGCCATCTCGAATACGCCGCCAGCTACATCCACCGGCAGGCGGCGGACTCCGCCGGCAACGACACCGGCGTCGGCACCGGCGGCACGCCCTTCATGGCCTACCTCAAGAAGCACCGCGACGAGACCGCGGCGCATCTCCTGCGCGGCTGAGCCGTCAGACTCGGGGGCGATGCCGAGTGAACCCGCGGCCGACGACGGTCAGGCGCTCGGCCGGAAGAAGCCGGCCCAGGCCGGCCTGCCACCAGTCGCGCAGGGCATGATGCGACGGCTCGCCCTCGTGGATTCCGCCGCGGATCATGGCCCGCAACTCGGGCGTGTCGGCGTGCTTGTGCACGGCGATGGCGTGCTGCACGGCAGCTTCCATCAACTCGTCCTCGGTGTCGGCCGAGATGGCGACCGTACACTGGCCCTCGCTCGGCACCTCACGGCAATCGATGTATTTGCGCATGGCGCTCTCCACCCTGCGGCGCCGGCTGAGCGTTCAGGCGGCGCTCCGTCGGCATTATAGCGCGACCACCGCCTCCACGCGCAGGTTCCTGCACGGATCGGACGGCATGGGGGGAGCCGCTCGGCGTTGGGGGGCGTTATTGAGGGACGTCAACGCCTGACCGAGGACCACCGACGATGCCCGGCATGCTGCGGACCGCCCTGTTTCTTCCGGCCATCACGCTGGCCGGCGCGATCGGCTTCTCGCTCCCGTCGTCCGTGGCCGTGGCCCAGGCCGGCCAGGGCGGGAGGACCGACGCCGGCGCTGCGGCGTCGCAGCCCGACAGCGTGGGCGGCGTGGTCGTTCAGGCGCCGCGTCCGGAATCGGAGCTTCGGCAAATCCCCGCCGACAAGAAGGCGGCCTTCGACGAAGAAGCCGCGAAGAACGAAGCCTGGAAGCGGTATCGCAAGAGCACGCCGCCTCTGGCCGAGGGAACCTTGGGGCAGGCCAAGGACTACCCCGGGCTGCAGAGCCTGCTGCCCCCACAGGACGAAGCGGCGCCCGCAGGTTCCGCTCCCGTCCGTTGACGCGCCCCGCCGGCGCGGGCGTCGACACGCGCCTCGCCGAGGCGCACAGTCGGCTTCGCGTTCAACACGGAGCCGGCCCCATGTCGAAGTTCCTCATTGAAGCGTCCTACACCGCCGAGGGCCTGAAGGGCCTTCAGAAAGACAAGGCCTCGGGTCGGCTGGAGGCGCTCACCAAGGCCGTGCAGTCGCTGAACGGCCAGGTCGATTCCATGCATTTCGCCCTGGGCGACGACGACGTGATCGCCATCGTCGACTTCGCGGACGCGGGGGCTGCGGCGGCGCTCAGCGCCGCGGTGTCGCTCACCGGCCTCGTGCGCATGCGCACCACCTCGCTGCTGACCGTGGCCGAGATGGACCAGGCCCTGACCCGGGATGCGGCCTACCGCGGGCCCGGCCTATAGGCGTCGCGGCGCCGCCCGATCGCCAACGCTGGCCGGATCGCGCGGGGCGGGCGCCCCGGGCGGTGCGGCGGCGACCGCCTTCAAGGCCTCGGACACTTCCGTCGGCGAATAGGGTTTGCTGATGATGCGGAAGCCGTGGGCGCCCGGGTTGGCCAGGGCGGGGCTATAGCCGCTCGACAACACGACGGGCAGGTCGGGCCGGGCGGTCCGCAGGTGCTCGGCCAGTTCCAATCCGCTCATCCCGGGCATCACCACGTCGGAGAACACGACGTCGAACCGCCCGTGATGCGCCTCCAGCAGGGCGAGCGCCTCGGCCGCGTTGCTGACCCAGGTCGCCCGGTGCCCCAGATCATTGAGCAGTCCGAGGCAGAAGCGGCCCACCTCTTCGTTGTCCTCGACCAGCAGCACCCGGAGGGAATCCGCCGTGGCGGCGGCCGGCGGCGGATCCGGCGCGACCTCGGGCGAGGACGAGGCGTGGACGCAGCGCGGCAGGTAGATCGTGAAGACGGCGCCGTCCGGGCCGGAGCGCAGGTCGATGTTGCCGCCCGATTGCTTGACGAAGCCGTACACCTGCGAAAGGCCCAGCCCCGTCCCCTGCCCGGGGGGCTTGGTGGTGAAGAACGGCTCGAAGACCTTGCTGGATATCTCCGTGGAGATGCCGGGGCCGGTGTCGCGCACCTGGACCGCCACGAAGTCCCCCTGGGCGGCGGCGTGGCCGCGTATGGGCGGCGTCGAAGGGACGGCCTCGACCTGGAAATGGATCTCGCCCTGGCCCTCCATGGCGTCTCTCGCATTGATCGCCAGGTTCATCAGGACGGTCTCGAACTGGCAGACGTCGGCCTCGACGAAGCACGGCTCGGCCGAGGCTTCGCTGACGATCTCGATCCCGTCGCCGATCAGGGGGCGCAACAGCTGGCAGACCTCGGCGATCTTCTCACCGACCTCGAAGACCTCAGGCTCGAGCTTCTGGCGCCGGGCGAAGGCCAGCAACTGCGATGTGAGCTTGGTCGCGCGGTCGACCGTGGTCGCCATGCCGCTGAGGTAGCGGGCTCGGCGCTCCTCGGGAACGCCGGCCTTTTGCAGATATTCGACGGACGACTTGAGGATGGTCAGGAGGTTGTTGAAATCGTGGGCGATGCCGCCGGCGAGCTGGCCGACCGCGTCCATTTTCTGCGCCTGCCGCAGCAAGGCCTCCCGCTCGAGCCGTTCGGTGATGTCGCGGCCCACGGCGAAGGTCAGGCCCTGCGCCGGCGCCGCACGCCAGGAGATCTGGCGATAGGTCCCGTCCTTGCAGCGAAGGCGGTTGTCGAAGCGCAGGGTGGGGCGCCCCCGGGCGAGCGACGACCGCTCCGCCCGCGTGCCCTCCAGGTCGGCAGGGTGGATGAGACTTTCGATGTTGACGTTGCGAAGCTCCGCCTCCGTCCAGCCGAGCGTCCTGGTCCAGGCCTTGTTGACCGCCAGCAGCACGCCCTTGGTGTCGGTGACGCACATCAGGTCGATCGAGAGGTGCCACAGACGGCTGTGCACCCCGACCTCGATTGGCACTTCAGGCGTGACGCTCATCGGGAGACCTCCGCAGGCCGCAGAGATGACCAGGCGTTCACCGCGTTGCAGTATCGCCTCGCGCTTCCAAGTAACGCGCCGACCGAACCAAAGTGCCTTTTCTTTCGACCCTAGAGCCTGATGCGGTCAGTTGGACTCGCCTGACCGTTGAATCATGCTCTGGAATCTTGGGTTCAGAGCCGGTTCGAGCGGCGAAACCGCTGACACTGTCGCCCAATGCGCTCTACCCGCCATCCCCAGAATTGGCGGTCGGCGGGCTGGTGGAGAGCTTGAGCTTGCCGCGCATGCGGGCCACGTCGCCGGCGGAGACCGGGGCGGCGCTGTTGCCCCAGCTGTTGCGCACGTAGGTGGCCACATCGGCGATCTGCGGGTCCGTCAGCTTCCAGGCGAAGCTCGGCATGGTCAGCGGCGAGGGGCGGCTCTGGGTGGGGGCCGTGCGCCCGCCGCCGAGGATCAGGTGGATCAGGGTGCCGGGATTGGCCTGCTGGGTGACGGTGTTGCCGGCCACGGGCGGGAAGAAGCGCGGCTGGCCCTTGCCGGCGTCGAGGTGGCAGGAGGCGCAGGCGTCGGAGAAGATCTCGCCGCCGCGCTTCATGGCCGCGGGCTCGGGGCTGGCGGGAGCGGCCGTCGGGCTGGCCGGGATCGACTTCAGGTAGACGGCGATGGCGTCGAGGTCGGCGTCGCTCATCAGCGAGGTGGACCAGGACACCACCTCGGCCATGGGTCCGCCGGCCTGGGCCCGCGGATTGCGGCCGGTCTTCAGATATTCGACGATCTCGGCCTGGCTCCAGCTGCCGAGGCCGGTGCGCGGGTTGCCGGTCAGGTCCGGCGCCAGCCAGTTGTCGAGGAAGCCGCCATGGAACGGCTTGCCGGTCACGTTGGCGCCCAGGAAATTCGTCGGGGTGTGGCACTGGGCGCAGTGGCCGGGGCCGCTCACCAGGAACGCGCCGCGGTTCCATTCGGCCGACTGCGACGGGTCGGGCCGGAAGTCGTGGGCGCGAAAGAACAGCAGGTTCCAGCCCCACACCAGCGCCCGGATGTTGAACGGGAACGGCATGCGGTTGGCGGGCGGGGTGTAGCTGACCGCCGGCACGGTCTTCAGATAGGCGAGGATGGCGTCGGTGTCGGCGCGGCTGATCTGGGTGAAATAGACGTAGGGGAAGACGGGGTAGAGGAAGCGGCCCTGCGGGTCCTTGCCCTCGTGCATGGCGCGGTAGAACTGCTCCGGCGTCCAATTGCCGATGCCGGTCTGGGCGTCCGGGGTGAGGTTCGGGCTGTAGACCACCCCGAACGGGGTGTTCAGGCCGAGCCCGCCGGCCATGGCCTCGCCGCCGTCGCGGGTGTGGCAGGAGACGCAGTCGCCCTGGATCGTCAGCTGGCGGCCGCGTTCGAGCTCGGCCTGGCCGCTAGGGACCGGGCGGTTCAGCAGGTTGAAGGGGCTGAGCACCGCCGGCGACGGCGTCTTGGACGGGTCCTGGCCGGCGGCGATGCCGGTGACGCCCAGACCCAGGCCGAGGGCGAGGGCGGCGGCCAGGGCGAGCGCGCGTCTCATCGCCGTTCCCCTCAGGCCTGGACCAACGGCCCGGGGGCCTTGAGGTACTGCGCCTTGATGGCGTCGGCCGCGTGGTAGGCGAGGGCGGCCAGGGTGCCGGTGGGGTTGTAGCCGGCGTTCTGCGGATAGGCCCCGGCGCCCATGGAGAACACGTTGGGGACATCCCACAGCTGCAGGTACTTGTTGACGACGCTGTCCTTGGGGTTGTCGCCCATGATCGCGCCGCCGGTGTTGTGGGTGGTCTGGTAGGGCACCACGCTCCACGAGCCCGTGCGGCCGTTGACCTTGATCTCACGCGGGCTCATCGCCTTGGCCACCTCGGCGGCCTTGGCGGTGAGGTGGTCCGACATCCTGTGCTCGTTGTCGGTGAAGTCGAAGGTCATGCGCAGCATCGGCCGGCCAAAGGCGTCGCGATAGGTCGGGTCGAGGTCCAGGTAGTTGCCTCGGTGGCTCATGCACGAGCCGTGGATGCTCAGCGAGAACGCGTGCAGGTAGTTCCTGGCCGCCGCCTTCTTCCACTCCAGGCCCCAGTTGGGCGTGCCCTCGGGGGTGTAGATCATCTCGATCGGCCGCCCGCCGGTGATCATGCCGGCGATGTAGCCGCCGCCGATGAAGCCCAGGCCCGTGTGGTCGAAGTTGTCGCCGTTGAACTCGTCGATGACGGTGGCGTGCGAGCCGGCGCCGATGAACGGGTTGATGATCTTGTCGTCGAAGAAGACGTTCACGGACGACATCGTCTGGTAGGCGTAGTTCTTGCCCACCACGCCCTGGCCGGTCTTGGGATCGTAGGGCTGGCCGCCGATGCCCGACAGCAGCAGCAGGCGCACGTTGTGCAGGATGTAGGCCGCCAGGATCACCATCCCGGCCGGCTGGAAGTACTCCTGGCCGGAACTGTCCACATAGGTGACCCCGGTGGCCATCTTGCGGTCCGGCGACATCTCGATCTTCAGCACCTCGCTCTCGGTGCGCAGCAGGAAGTTGGGCTTGCGCATCAGATAGGGCAGGACGGTGGTCTGGGGACTGGCCTTGGAGGAATTGCCGCAGCCGAACTTCTCGCAGAAGCCGCAGTAGGTGCATTGGCCGATCTGGCAGCCGAGCGGGTTGACGTAGGGCTGGGACAGGTTGCCGGAGGGGTGCGGGAAAGGGCGGTAGCCCAGCTCGGCCGCCGCCTGGCCGAACAGGGTCGGGCCGTAGGTCTGGGCCATGGGCGGGGTGGGATATTCGTCCGACCGCGGACCTTCGAAGGGATTGCCGCCCGGCTGGATCTGGCCGCGCAGGTTGCCGGCCTTGCCGCTGGTGCCGCACAGCTTGTCGAACTGGTCGTAGTGAGGCTCGAGCTCGTCGTAGGTGATGCCCCAGTCCTGCACCGTCAGGTCGTGGTCGGTGACCGCCTTCTTCCCGTAGCGCTGCTCGTTGTGGCTCCTGGCCTGGAAGTCCGACGGCAGGAAGCGCCAGATCTGGCCGTTCCAGTGCACCCCGCCCGAGCCGACGCCGGTGCCCAGCAGGAACGAGCCCAGCCGGCGCATCGGCAGGGCGTCCTGGCCGGTGTGGTTGCGGATCGTCAGGGTGTCGTAGGTGACGTTCTGGAACAGGTGGTGGCGCCACATGTAGCGCAGCTCGTCCTGGGCGAAGGTGGGCGCCCAGTCGGTGGGAGTGTCGCGCCAGGGCCCGCGCTCCAGGGCCACCACGTCCAGCCCCGCGTCGCACAGCTGCTGGCCCATGATCGCCCCGGTCCAGCCAAAGCCGACGATCACCGCGTCCACGGGCTTGAGGGGGACGGCCATGGCCTCAGCTCGCCGTCCAGCCGGGGCGGCCCTTGAACGCCACCGGGGGGAAGGGGACGCGCTGGTTGTGGCGCGAGACCCAGTCCCGGTAGTTGTAGTGGGCGCCGGGGAAGCCGATCATCTTCCAGGCGGCCATGTCGCGGTTGCCGCCGTAGATGGGGTCGCAGAAGTAGCCCTCCTTGGTGTTCTGCAGCAGCATGGCGAAGAACCCCTTCCCGTCGACGCCGTCCGGCAACTCGAGCTTGCCGGCCTCCAGATCCTTGAGCAGCTGATCCTTGACGTCCGCCTGCAGCGCCTTGAAGTCGAGGCCGCCGTAGGTCCTGAACACGTGGTCGGCGATCGACTTGAGCGCCGCGCGGTAGAACTGGGCGGGGGTGAAGCGGCTCTGGTAGCCCTGCTCGGGCGCGCCCTTGGGCCAGGGGCCGCCGAGGTAGAAGTGCTGGCCCTGGCCGAATTGGCCGGCGAGCTGGCGGTCGATGAAGATCGGCACCCCGGCCTCGACCGCGCCCGGACCGGTGGGGTCGGGCGGGATCAGGCGGTCGACCATGGCCTCGACCAGCGGCCCCTCGGCGCCGGTGAACCAGACGTAGCCCTTGCCGGGCGCGGCCGCCGGCGGCGCGTCGGCCGCGCCCTCGGCCCAGGGGACGTCACCGCGGATCGCCTGGGGCGGGCCGCCGCGCTCGCCGTCGTGACGGGGTGTGGCTGCGACGGCGGCGCCCGCCGCGCCGATCGCGGCCCCGCCGGTGAGCAGGCCGCGACGGCTGATGCCCTTGGAGTCGCCACCCACAGCCCGCCTCCTTCTCCCGTGCTCACCCCGAAGGGCGAACTGCTGAAGACGGGCGAGGTTCCAGACGAGGCGCGGGAATCCGAATACTCAACTGTTCCTGACGCGGAACTTACAGGATCGGATCAGTCTTCGTCGAAGCTTGAGGCCGCGAGCATCGGGTTCTTGCCCTGCAGGGCCAGCTGCACGGGCGCCCAGCCGAGGCGGTGCTCGGGGCAGGGGCCGAGCTTCAGCAGGCCGTCGGCGTGGACCTGGGCGCGATAGCCCTTGTGCGAGGTGAAGCCGTAGCCGGGGTAGCGGCCGTCGAGCTCGGCCATCAGGCGGTCGCGGGCGACCTTGGCCAGGATCGAGGCGGCGGCGATGGAGCAGCTGAGGCTGTCGCCCTTGACCACGGTCTTGACCGTGCAGGGCAGGGGGAAGGCGTAGTTGCCGTCGACCAGGGCGAAGGCGGGGGCGACCTTGAGTCCCTGCACCGCCCGGCGCATGGCCAGGCCGGTGGCGTGCAGGATGTTGAGCTCGGCGATCTCGGCCACCGAGGCGAAGCCCACGGCGAAGGCGACCGCCTTGTCCATGATCTCGGGCTCCAGCGCCTCGCGCTGCTTGGCGGAGAGCTTCTTGGAGTCGTTGAGGCCCGTGGGCAGCTTGCGCGGGTTCAGGATCACCGCCGCGGCGCTGACTGGTCCGGCCCAGGGCCCGCGCCCGGCCTCGTCGACGCCGCACACCACGCCGCCGCAGGCCTTCTCGAGCAGCATGTCGGGGCCGGACAGGGTCATGCGAATCTTGGCGGCGGGCTTCACGCTTTTCGCCTTACGCCCAAGCGGCGGACGGAGGAAGCGGAGCCTTGGCGTCGCTCACAGCGCGCGCCGCTCCATCCACAGGCCAGGCGCTATTGGCCCAGGCGCTTGATCGGATCGTGCCGGTGGCAGCAGGTCAGGTGGTCGTTGACGATCCCCACCGCCTGCATGAAGGCGTAGACGATCACCGGGCCGACGAACTTGAAGCCCTTGGCCTTGAGGGCCTTGGACATGTCGACGGCCAGCGGCGTCTGGGCCGGCACCTGGTCAATCCGCTCGAACCCGTTCTGCACCGGTTTGCCGTCGGTGAAGCCCCACAGGAGCTCGGACAGGTCCTCGCCGCACTCGCGCATGTCCAGGTAGATTCTGGCGCCCGCGATCGCCGCGTCGACCTTGCCGTTGGAGCGGATGATGCCGGCGTCGGCCATCAGCCGGGCGCGGTCGGCCTCGCCGTAGCGGGCGACCTTCTCCGGGTCGAAATCGTCGAAGGCGGCGCGGAAGGCCTCGCGCTTCTTGAGGATGGTGATCCAGGAGAGACCGGCCTGGAAGCCGTCGAGCACCAACTTCTCCCACAGGGCCCGGCTGTCGCGCTCGGGCACGCCCCATTCGGTGTCGTGATAGGCCTCGTAGATGTCGACGCCGGCCATGCCGCGCCACGGGCAACGGGTGATCTGCTGGTCCATCGGGTCTAGTCCGACACGGTTTCGCTGGGCGAGGGAAGGGTCCCATCGGGCCACCAGGCCGGAATGTCCAGGACCACGGGCCGGCCGACGCAGACCAGGGGGCCGGAGACCGCGCGGTCCAGCCTGAGCAGCGCCAGGGCGCGGCCGTCGCGGCCAGCCAGCACCTCGCCGGCGCGCAGGCCGCCCTGGGTTTCCACCGGCGCGCCGAAGGCAGGGGCGGGACCGTCGAAGCGGATCGGGACCATGCGCGTCTTGACCGCGCTGCGCCGTTTCATGCGCGAGGTGGTCTCCTGGCCGACATAGCAGCCCTTCTTGAAGTCGATGGCGTGGAGGAGGTCGAAGTCGGCTTCCAGGGGAAAGGTCTTGTCCGGCTCGCAGTCGCGCGCGGGGTCGGGCACGCCCAGCAGCAGGCGGTGGGTGTCGTAGGCGTCCTCGCCCCCGTCGACGCGGGCCTCGCGGCCATAGCCCCGCCAGCCGAGATCGGCCAGGCGCGGATCTCGGACCCAGCCGTCGCCGGGATCTGACCCCCAGGCCGCCCACACGGCGCCGTCGACCGGCTCGACCTGCACCTTGGCGCGCAGGCGATAGATCGTCAGGCGCTGGATCAGGGCCTGCCGCTGGGCCGCCTGCACGTCGAGCAACAGGATGTCCTGCGGCTCGTCGGCTTGCCCGGTCTTTGGGGGGGTGATGACGAACAGGTCGAACAGGAACTTGCCCTGAGGCGTCAGCAGCAGGGCCGCGCGCGCCTCGCCGGGCTCGAGGTCCTCCACCCGGTTGCTGAGCAGGTTGTCGAGGAACGGCCGGGCGTCGGGTCCGGAGACCGCGATCAGGGCGCGGCTGGTCAAATGGGCGGCTAGGCTCATGGATGTCTAGGCCCGTGTCATCTTTGCTCTGCGGCAGTGAGCATATAGAGGGAGGCCATGGCCGCGCCCAAGGGGTTTCCCATTCTCTTCATCGCCTCGTCGCGCATTGGCGACGCGGTCCTGGCCTCCGGCCTGATCAAGCGCCTGCACGATGAGCATCCGGGCGCCCGCTTCACCGTCGTGGCGGGACCGGTGTCGGCCCCCCTGTTCGCCGACACCCCGGGGCTGGAGCGCCTGATCGTGATGCGGAAGGCCAAGGGCGGGGGGCATTGGCTCAAGCTATGGATGCAGGTGCGCGGCCGCAACTGGGGCCTGATCGTCGACCGCCGCGGCTCGGGCCTCGCCCGGTTCCTGATGGCGCGGCGCAAGCTCATCCACCGGACCCGCGCCGGCGAGCCCGTGCACAAGGTGGTCGAGGCGGCGCGGCTGCTGGACCTGGCGGACGATCCGCCCGCGCCGTTCCTGTTCACCAGCGCCGAGACCGAGGCCCGTGCGGCGGCCGTCCTGGAGCACGGCCAGGGACCGATCCTGGCGCTCGGCCCTGCCGCCAACTGGGTGGGCAAGACCTGGCCGGCGGAGCGCTTCGCCGAGACCGCCGCGCAACTGATGCAGACGGGCCAGCCGTTCGAGACCGGCCGGGTGCTGATCCTCGGCGGGCCGGACGACCGCCGCGCCGCCGAACCGATCCGCCGCGCCCTGCCGCGCGAGCGCTGGATCGACCTGACCGGCGAGGGCGAGCTGCTGACCGCCTACGCCTGCCTGAAGCGGGCGCGGCTGTTCATCGGCAACGATTCGGGCCTCATGCACCTGGCCGCCGCCGCCGGGGCGCCGACGCTGGGCCTGTTCGGCCCGTCCGACGACCGGCTCTATGCTCCCTGGGGCCCGCACGCGCGCGCCCTGCGCGGCCCGCGAGCCTTCGCCGAGCTCAAGGCGATCGACCCGCGCCTCGACCAGCCGGTCTGCCACATGATGGACTTGAAGGTCGGGCAGGTGGTCGCCGAGGCCAAGGCGCTGTTCGAGGACAGCCGCCCCCTGTTCGCGTCCGTGCAGGACAGGGCATCCAAGGCGGCCGCCGACTAGCCGACGAACTCCCCGAGGGATCGGACCTGGTCAGGCGGCGTTCTGGCCCAAGGTTAAGTTTGTAGAGGTGCGGCCAATCCATGACCGTCCATAGACGTCTGTTGCTGCAAATGCTGGCCGGCGCGGCGGCGACATCCGGCGGCTGGCCCGCCTTGGCCCAGACCAGGCCGGCGCTCGCCTTGGGCACCCCTACGGCGTTCAGCTTCGACGGGCTGAAGGCCCTGGCGAGGCAGAAGGCGGCCCAGCCCTACGCCGCGCCGCCGCGCGCGTCACAGGTGCTCAACGAGCTCGACTACCAGGCCTGGGGCGAGATCACCTTCGACACCGACCACGCCCTGTTCGCCGACGGCCCCCTGCCTGTGACCTTCTTCCACCTCGGCAAGTACTTCCAGGACCCGGTCAAGCTGCACGCGGTCGAGGGCGGCCAGGCGCGCGAGGTGATCTACGACCAGAGCTATTTCCACATGCCGGCCAATTCCCCGGCCCACCGCCTGAAGGAGGGCGCGGGCTTCGCCGGCTTCCGGGTGCAGGAGCCGCGCGCCGGCAAGCTCGACTGGCGCACCAACGACTGGGTGGCCTTCCTGGGCGCCGCCTATTTCCGCTCGATCGGCCAGCTCTACCAGTACGGCCTCTCGGCCCGCGCCATCGCCATCGACACGGCGGTGTTCGGCAAGGCCGAGGAGTTCCCGCGCTTCAGCGAGGTGTTCATCGAGCGGCCCGCGGCGGGGTCGGACACGGTCACCGTCCACGCCCTGCTGGAGGGGCCGTCGATCACCGGCGCCTGTCGCTTCCGCATGACGCGGGCCGCCGGGGTGGTCATGGACATCGACCAGACCCTGTTCCTGCGGAAGCCGGTGACGCGGTTCGGCCTGACGCCCATGACCTCGATGTACTGGTTCTCCGAGACGGTGAAGCCGACCGCGGCCGACTGGCGGCCCGAGGTGCACGATTCGGACGGCCTTTCCCTGTGGACCGGTCAGGGCGAGCGCATCTGGCGGCCGCTGAACAACCCGCCGCGGGTGATGGTCTCGGCCTTCGCCGACGACAACCCCAAGGGTTTCGGCCTCGCCCAGCGCGACCGGGTGTTCGACCACTATCTCGACGGGGTCTACTACGACCGCCGCCCGACCCTGTGGGTCGAGCCCAAGGGCAACTGGGGCAAGGGCGCGGTGCAGCTGATCGAGATTCCCACCGACGACGAGATCATGGACAACATCGTCGCCGCCTGGGTGCCGGACAAGCTCCCGGCCCCGGGCCAGCCGCTCGATCTGTCCTACCGCCTGCACTGGCTGGCCGACGAACCCTATCCGACGCCGCTGGCGCGCTGCGTCGCCACCCGGCTCGGCCGGGGCGGGCAGCCCGGCCAGCCGCGGCCGCCCGGCCTGCGCAAGTTCCTGGTGGAGTTCCTCGGCGGGCCGCTGAAGACCCTGCCCAAGGGAGTGAAGCCGGAGATGGTGCTCAGCGCCTCGCGCGGCCAGGCGGGGGCCTACAGCCTGATCGAGGCGGTCCCCGACGGCGTGCCGGGCCACTGGCGCGTGCAGTTCGACCTGGCCGGCGTGCAGGGGACCGATCCGGTGGAGCTGAAGCTGCAACTGACGGTCGGCGGCAAGGTCGCCACCGAGACCTGGACCTTCCAGTACCACCCGTTCCAGGCGTGACCTGCGCGGACGTTCCCCATTGGTGGTCACCCACGGGCTCGTCCCGAGGGCCCATAGACTACGGCGATCCGAAGGAGGCCCGAGTAGATCGATGGGGGCGTCTCATCCGGCCACGACCGGCGCGAATGGGTCCTCGGGACAAGCCCGAGGATGACGCCTGGGTGGTGACGCCGCGCCCCTAGGCCGCCCCCACGAACCGCCAGGGCAGGGTCTGGCCGGCGTGGAACGGCTTCAGGGCCTCGGGGCCCTCGCCGATCTGCTCGGGGACGGCGGCCGGCGCGCGCTCCAGCGCCACCTGGCCCTCGTTGAGCGGCAGGCCGTAGAAGCGCGGGCCGTTCTCCGAGGCGAACGCCTCCAGCCGACCCAGCGCCCCTTCCTCCTCGAAGGTCATGGCGTAGCTCTCCAGCGCGAAGGGCGCGTTGAAGATGCCGGCGCAGCCGCAGTCCGCCTCCTTGCGGGCGATGGCGTGGGGGGCGGTGTCGGTGCCGAGGAAGAACTTGGGCGAGCCGGAGGTGGCGGCCTTGCGCAGGGCCAGGCGGTGCTTCTCCCGCTTGGCCACCGGCAGGCAGTACATGTGCGGGCGCACGCCGCCCTCGAACAGGGCGTTGCGGTTGATGCGCAGGTGATGGGGCGTGACGGTGGCGCCGATGTTGGGCCCGCTGGCGGTGACGAAGTCGGCCGCCTCGGCGGTGGTGATGTGCTCGAACACCACCTTCAGGGCCGGGAAGTCGCGGGCGATCCGCGAGAACACCCGCTCGATGAACACCGCCTCGCGGTCGAAGATGTCGACGGCCGGATCGGTGACCTCGCCGTGGACCAGCAGCGGCATGCCGATCGCCTGCATTCGCTCCAGCACCGGGTAGATCTTCCCAACGTCGGTCACGCCATGGGCCGAGTTGGTGGTGGCGTGGGCGGGATAGAGCTTGCAGGCGGTCAGCACCTGGCTGCGGAAGCCGTGCTCGACGTCGGCCGGATCGCTGGTGTCGGTCAGGTAGCCGGTCATCAGGGGCTCGAAGGCCAGGTCCGGTCCCAGCGCCTCCAGGATCCGCTCGCGATAGGCCAGCGCCAGCGCCGTGGTGGTCACCGGCGGGCCGAGATTGGGCATGACGATGGCCCGGCCGAACTGGCGGGCGGTGTAGTCCAGCACCGTCTTCAGCATGGCGCCGTCGCGCAGGTGGACGTGCCAGTCGTCGGGGCGGCGGATGACGAGACGGGTCGGGGAGGAGGCGGTGTCGGGCATGGGCGGAAACTAGCGTCCGGCTCTCCCAAGTCCACGAAAAAGGCCCGCCGGATCGCTCCGGCGGGCCTCGCTTCGCGTTGGCGTGTCGGGCCCGTTACTTCTTGGCCGTGGCGCCGGCGCCGGCCAGGGTGCAGGCGTTCTGGATCGGAGCCTGGGCGCAGGTGGTGGCCTGGGCCAGGGTCTCCTGCGGCAGCTTCGAGTACTGCAGCACCAGGGCGGGCTGCGGGTCGCCGGCCGAGCAGGCCACTTCCACGTAGTCGATGCCCTTGTCGTCCTTGCCGATGTCGCGGCCGTTGGAGACCTTGCAGGTGGTCTTGCCGCGCGCCGCGATCTGCTGGGAGATCTTGGCGTAGGTCACTTCGTTCGAGGTCAGGTGGCAGGTCAGGCCGCGGCCGGCGGCGCGGATGCAGTTGAAGTACTCGCCCGTCTGGCCCGCGCCGGTCGGCACGAGGGCGAAGGAGCCTTCGGTGGGGCTGCAGCTCAGCTCGACGATCTCGCGCTGGCCGCCGGTCTCAGGGCCGTAGCTCTGGTACTTCTGCACGTTGGCGCAGGCGTCGTAGCCGATCTGCTTGGCCAGCTTGGAGTAGGTGGCGTTCTCGGCCGTCGAGCCGGTGTTGACGTCCATGTAGGTGCAGCCGCCGGCGATGCGGGTGGCCTTGACGCACTCGATCGCTTCCTTGAAGCCGCCCTTGTCGTCGGTGTGCAGCATGTAGGCGGTCTTGCCGTCGCCGCAGCCGATTTCATAGAAATCGCTCTTCGTGGCCGGGTCGGTCACCACCCAGCGGGCCTTGGTCGGCATGCATTCCGGCTTCTTGGCCGCCGTCGACAGGGCGATGATCTGCTTGGAGATGTCGTCCGCGGTGGTGAGCGTGCACTTCACGCCGACCAGGTCCGACTTGTAGCAGGGCTCGACGTCCAGCGTCTTGCTGGAGCCGGCCTGCGGCGCGGTGATCAGGTAGCCGCCGCCAGAGGAGCAGGACGCTTCGAAAACCGCGATCTTGTCGGCGGGGCTGGCGCCCAGCCAGGCGGCCTTGGTCACCTGGCCGCAGTTCACGCCGCCTTGGGTCAGCAGGGGCAGCAGGCCGCTCTTGGGATCGGCGTTGGCCGGCAACAGCCCGCAAGTGGGGCCCGGCTTCTGCTTTTCGGCGATCGCCTTGTCGGCGGCGGCCTTCATGCTCAGGCAGTCGAAGAAGGCCGGCTCGCCGCCGGGCGCGCTCTTGAAGATGTAGCCGAGTTCGCCCTGGCCACAGGCGATCTCATAGAACGACGACTTGAACTTCTTGCCGTTGACCGTCTCGTCGCTCGTGCCCAGCAGGTAGGCGTCGGTCACGTTGCACTTCGAGCCGGCGGCCTGAACCAGGGCCGGCGCGTCCTTCTGGCTCTGTTCGTGGACCTTGGGGTCCATCTTGGGGGGGGCGTCCGCGGCCAGGGCCTGCTGGCCGCAGAGGGCCACCGCCATGGCGGCGATGAAGCCGAGCCGTATAAATTTCATAAAGTCTCTCCTGGGGCATTCCTCGGCGGGACTTAAGCCCTCGTCCGCAAGCGTGGTCAAGAATTTGCCTATCAACAACGCCGATGCTGGGGCTGAAACAAGGCGCGCGATTGACGGAGCGGCTGCGGCTGCCTATCTGGCGCCGCGTTATAGCGCCCCCGATGAGCACCCTGGCATGAGCCCCTTGGCATGAGCACGCCTGCGCCTCCGGCCAAGCCCGCCGGCCTCGAACCCGTCCTCAGGGCCGAGCGGCCGGAGGACCTGCCCCTGGTCAACGCCCTCGTCGACGGGGCGTTCGGCCCCGGCCGCTTCGTCAAGACCGCCGAGCGCCTGCGCGAACGCAACACCCCCCGCCGCGACCTGTCGCTGGTGGCGTGGGCCGGCGGGGAGGCGGTGGGCTGCGTACGGATGTGGCCGATCCACATCGGCGAGACGCCGGCGGTGCTGCTCGGCCCCATCGCCGTGGACGACGCCTGGCGCAGCCGGGGCCTCGGCGCCGAGCTGGTCCAAGGCGCCTGCGCGGCGGCCGATCGGGCCGGCGTGGAGGTGGTGCTGCTGGTCGGCGACGAGCCCTATTTCGGCCGGTTCGGCTTCGAGCGGGTCGCGCCGGGCCGGGCGGTGCTGCCCGGACCGGTCGACGGCCGGCGGGTGATGTGGCGCGCCCTGCGGCCCGGGGCGCTGGACGGCGTGCAGGGTCCGGTCCGCGCCGGCTGAACGCAGGCGGCCTCTTTTCCGCCGCCTCCGCCTCGCTTACCTCTGAGGACCATGGTCGAGGCGAACCGAGTCGAGCAGCCCGACGCCGCGGGGGGCGTGGGCGCCCCTGCGCTTGCGGCCTCGCTTTCCCCAACGAGGCCGCTCCTGGCCCGCCTGGCGCCGGCGGCCGTCGAGGCCCTGGTCCGCGGCGCCCTCGACCCCGCCGACGGCCGGGGCCCGCAGGCCGGGCCGTCGTCCGACCATGACCTCAATCCGGACATCGCCCTGCCGATCGACGGCCTGCAGCGGGCCGCGGTGCTCGTGCCCCTGATCGAGCGGCCGGACGGGCTGACGGTGCTGTTCACCCAGAGGGCCGACCAGCTGCGCCGCCACGCCGGCCAGATCGCCTTTCCCGGCGGCGGCTGCGAGGCGGGGGAGACCGCGGTGACGGCGGCCCTGCGCGAGGCCCACGAAGAGGTGGACCTGGACCCGGGCCTGGTCCGCGTGGCCGGCCTGGCCACGCCCTACCGCACCCTGACCGGCTATCACATCACCCCGGTGGTGGGCTTCGTCGATCCCTCGGCGCGATTCGCGGCCAACGCCGGCGAGGTGGCCGACCTGTTCGAGGTCCCGTTCGCCTTCCTGATGAACCCCGCCAACCAGGAGCGGCGCCACCGCGACCAGCCGCCGGGGCCGCCGCGCTGGCACTGGGCGATCACCTGGGACAGCCGGCTGATCTGGGGCGCCACCGCCGGCATGGTGCGCGGTCTCTACGAACGGCTGGAAGCGGCCCATGCCCGAGACTCCTGAGACTGGAGCGCCTGAGATCGGAGCGCCGGACCTCGGGACGCCGGATCGCGTGCCGCCGGATCGCCTGCCGATCGCGCCGTGGATGTCGGCCCCCTCGACGCGGGCGGTGATCGCGGCGCTGGAGGCCAAGGGCGGGCCCGGCTGCGCCCGCTTCGTCGGCGGCTGCGTGCGCAACATGCTGGTCGGCCGCGCCATCGACGACATCGACATCGCCACCGTGCTGACGCCGGAGGCGGTGATGGAGGCCCTGGCGGCGGCGGGGGTGCGCCACGTGCCGACCGGGGTCGAGCACGGCACGGTCACGGCCGTGGCGGGCGGGCGGCCCTACGAGGTGACCACCCTGCGGCGCGACGTCGAGACCGACGGCCGGCGGGCGGTGGTGGCCTACACCACCGACTGGGCCGAGGACGCCCAGCGCCGCGACTTCCGGCTGAACGCCCTCTACATGGACGGGGAGGGGCTGATCCACGATCCGACGGGGGCGGGCGTCGAGGACGCCCTGGCCGGCCGCATCGTCTTCGTCGGCGACGCCGAAACCCGCATCCGCGAGGACTACCTGCGCATCCTGCGCTTCTTCCGCTTCCGCGCCGGGTTCGGCCGGGGCGCGCCCGACGCCGAGGGCCTGGCGGCCTGCGCCGCGCTGAAGGACGGCCTGCAGCGCCTGTCGGCCGAGCGCGTGTCCAAGGAACTGCTGAAGCTGCTCGCCGCCCAGGACCCGCGCGAGGCGGTGGCCGAGATGGCGGGGGCAGGGGTCCTGGCCGAGATCCTTCCCGAAGCCCAGCCGCTGGACCGCCTCGACCGGCTCGTCGACATCCAATGCGCTCTCGGCGAGGGCGACGCGGAGCTGCGGCTGGCGGCCCTGCTGCCGCCGGACCCCGAGGCGGCCGAGGCGGCGGCCCAGAGGCTGCGCCTGTCCAACGCCCAGCGCGAGCGGGTGGCGGCGGCCGCGCCGGCCGATCGCGCCATCGGTCCGGACATGAGCACGGCCGAGGCCCGTCGCCGGCTCTACGTCCTTGGCGCCCGGGCCTTCGAGGACCGGCTGATGCTGGCCTGGGCCGGGCGCGGCGGTGATCCGGAGGCCTGGCAGGCCCTGCGGCGCCTGGCCCGGGACTGGGTCCGTCCGAAATTCCCCCTGACCGGCCACGACGCCGCGGCGGCTGGACTTCCGGCGGGGCCGGCGGTCGGCGAGGCCCTGCGCCGGGCCGAGGCGTTCTGGGTGGAGCAGGACTTCCAGCCCGATCGCACGGCTCTGCTTGAGCGGCTGCGGCGATGATGGGACACTGCTCGGCGATGACGGGAGGCGGCGGCCCGAGTGCAGCCGGGAATCGCCAAGATCTCGTCACAGGTTAATGGAAGATGACTGCGGCCCAGCGTCGCCGTCACCTTTTAATGACTTGATCCTCCTGCTGATTCTCGCTTGGTCTGCACGGGACTCCAGAATTTCGAGAGGCGTTTGTCCATGAGTGCGTCGGCCACCGTGCGCCCGGCCCTTCCCAAGATGTCCGCCTCGCTGCTGGCGCTGTCCATGGTGCTGATGACCGGGCTCGCCGGGTGCGAATCGCCGGCCCCGCCGCCGCCGCCCCCGCCGCCTGCGCCCGTGGCGGTGGTTCCGCCGCCGCCGCCGGTGCTGCTGCCGCGCAACGTGGTCGAGATGGCCAGCGTCTATGAGGCCTATGTGCAGCAGGCGGCCGCCATCAATCCCGGCTTCACCGGCGGCGACACGGTCGCCTCGTCGCTGAAGATCGCCGAGCGCTACCAGACCGACCAGTTCCAGCGGGGGCAGACCGCCTACGGGGCCATCGTCGCCCTGCAGGACAAGACCTTCGTCGCCACCCTGCGCGAGTTCGCCAAGGATCCGCGGCAGAGGGCCGACATCGCCAACGCCCTGATGAAGGATCCGACCTACGCCGCCACCTTCAAGGGCGCGGACTCGGCCGCCGGGCTGGTGATCGGCGCCTTCTCCGACCACGGCCGGAACCTGATCGCCACCGGCGCCCGCATCCGCCAGGCGGCCTACGACGTGCAGCACCAGTCCTGGTCCAAGGGCGACGTGCCCGACCGGCCAGGGCGGCTGGCCCTGGCCAAGTCGCTGTCGGCCGAGCAGCAGAAGGCCGTCGAGATCTCCACCCTGCGCCTGTCGCAGAACGCCGCGGGGGCCGAGGCCATGGGCGTGGCCGCGCCGCCGGCCGCACCGCCCTACACCACCCTGGTCGCGCGCTCGCTGGCGGTGGCCGCCATGGCCGCCATCGGCGAGGGCGGCGACGAATATTCGCCCCAGCTGACGGCGCTGCTGGCCGACACGGCCGAATCGCAGTGCCTGCATCTGGCCAAGCTCAACCTCTACCAGTGCCTGTCGGTGGCCAAGCCGCACTACGAGGACGTGTTCTGCCTCGGCCAGCATGCCGTGGGCGACACCGGCCAGTGCGTGATGAAGGGCTCGGTGGCCGGCTATGTCCTGCCGCCGGTGGTGCCCGAGGGCCGCGCGTCGAGCACTGCCGTCAAGCAGACCGTGTCGGCCAAGCCGGCCGGCAAGAAGAAGACCTCGTCCAAGGGCGTGAAGGCCGGCTGAGTCGAGTTGATTTCGGGCGCCGGGGTGTAGTTGCATCGCCAGTCGGAAGCGTGTAATTACCCCCACCCTGATGCATTACCGGTCTAAGACCGACGCCGCGCGCACCGCGCGGCGGTTTCGTTTTGAGGCAAGGCCATGGCCGATATCGTCCTGAACGTCGAAGTCCGCGACAACGCCGGCACCGGCGCCGCTCGCGCGGCCCGCCGCGACGGCAAGGTCCCGGGCGTCCTGTACGGTGGTCCGCTGGGCCCCGTGTCGATCGCCGTCCGCTCCAACGAGTTCCGCAAGGCGCTCTACTCGGGCAAGCTGCTCGGCCACCTGGTGACCCTGCGTCATGATGGCGAGAACCAACCGGTAGTCGCCAAGGACGTGCAGTTCCACCCGGTGACCGACGAGCCGGTGCACTTCGACCTGTACCGCGTCGACGCGCACCAACTGATCACCATCGCCGTGCCGGTGCACTTCAAGAACGAAGAGACCTCGCCCGGCATGAAGGCCGGCGGCGCCCTGAACATCAACCTGCACGAGGTGCAGATCGAAGTTCCGGCCGACTCGATCCCCGAGGAGCTGGTGATCGACCTGGCCGGCCTGGAGATGGGCGCGGTGATCCACGCTTCGGACCTGAAGCTGCCCAAGGGCGCCAAGGTGTCCAAGCACGACGCCGAGCTGACCGTCGCCTCGATCAGCATCTCTTCGGCCGCCAAGGCCGAAGCCGCCGACGAAGCCGCCGCGGCGGCCGAGGGTGGCGCGGGCGAGACTTCGGAAGCCTAAGTCCGGGTCCTTCGGGTCAGGCCTCCGCCCTTCAGAGACTGGCCATGCTGATCCTGGCGGGCCTGGGCAATCCAGGCCCCAAATACGCGCACAACCGCCACAACATCGGCTTCATGGCCGTGGACGCGCTCGCGCGCCGCTGGTCGTTCCCGGCCTTCCGCTCCAAGCACCAGGGGCAGGCGGCGGAAGGGACGATCGACGGCGAGCGGGTGCTTTTGCTCAAGCCGCAGACCTATATGAACGACTCCGGGCGCTCGATCGGCGAGGCCCTGAAGTTCTACAAGGGCAAGCCGTCCGACGTGGTGGTGTTCTACGACGAGCTCGACCTGGCGCCAGGGCGCTTCCGCATGAAGACCGGCGGCGGCGCGGCCGGCCATAACGGCGTGCGCTCGACCATCGCCCACATCGGCCCCGATTTCCGCCGGGCGCGCATGGGCATCGGCCATCCGGGCCACAAGGACCGGGTGCTGGGCCATGTGCTGTCGGACTTCCACAAGGTCGACAAGGACTGGCTCGCGGCCCTGACCGACGCCGTGGCCGACGCCGCGCCCATGCTGGTCAAAGGCGAGGACGAGCGCTATCAGGCCGAGGTGATGCGCCTGGCGCCGGCCGACAAGATGGATCCGCGGGCCGCGGGGAGGGAAGCGGGATGAGCCTGTCGTTGCCGCTGCTGGGCCTGTCGCTGCTGTTCTCGGTGCTGCTGTGCGTGCACGTGGTGCGCACCGGCCGCGAGATGTACTGGCTGTGGATCATCCTGATGTTCCAGCCGATCGGCGGCCTGGTCTACGCCGTCGCCATCCTGATCCCCTCGCTGATGGGCGGGCCGGCCGTGCGCAAGGCCCGCGAGGCCGCGCGCGAGACGCTCGATCCCACCCGCGAATATCGCGCCGCCAAGCAGGCGGCCGACGACACCCCCACGGTGCACAACCGCATGCGCCACGCCGCCGCCGCCGGCGAGCTCGGCAAGTGGGACGAGGCGGAGGCGATCTATCGCGGCGCCGCCCAGGGGGTGCACGCCGAGGACCCGGCCCTGGCCTATGGCCTGGCCCGCGCGCTGGTGGAGCTCGGCCGCTTCGACGAGGCGCGGCCGCTCCTGGAGAAGCTGGAAGCCGAGCATCCGCGCACGCCGCAGACGGCGCTGCAGCTCGCCCGCAGCTACGAGGGCCTGGGCCTGGCCCAGCAGGCCGAGACGCCCTACCAGTACGCCGCCGCCCGCCTGCCGGGCCTGGAGGGCCTGGCGCGCCAGGCCGCCTTCTTCGCCCGCACCGGCCGCAAGGCCGAGGCCGAGGACGCCCTGAACGAGATCGACAAGCGCCTGGCCCGCACCAACGCCCGCTTCCAGAAGGAAGGCCGGCAATGGCGCGACCTGGCGGCGGAGGCCGTGCGCCGGGCTCGCTGAGCGCACCGCCCGCGTTGCGTTGATCAACGGCCCCCTCGGTCAGCTTGCCTGACAGCGCCCGCGCAAGCGGTGGAGCATTTGACGCTCGCCTTTCGCCGTCCCCTTGGCCATAAGGCGGCGTCACATTCTGCTTTGAGGTCTAGATGGCGCTGAAGGTCGCGATCGTCGGCTTGCCCAACGTCGGCAAGTCCACCCTGTTCAACGCCCTGACCCAGACGGCGGCGGCCCAGGCCGCCAACTATCCCTTCTGCACCATCGAGCCCAACGTCGGCGACGTGGCCGTGCCCGAGCCGCGGCTCGACATCCTGGCCAAGATCGCCGGCTCCAAGGAGATCATCCCGGCGCGAGTCAATTTCGTCGACGTGGCGGGCCTGGTGCGTGGCGCCTCCAAGGGCGAGGGCCTGGGCAACCAGTTCCTGGCCAACATCCGCGACTGCGACGCGGTGGCCTTCGTCGCCCGCTGCTTCGTCGACGACGACGTCACCCACGTGGAAGGGCGCATCGATCCCTTGTCGGACCTCGACATCATCGAGACCGAGCTGATGCTGGCCGACCTCGAGAGCCTGGAGAAGCGCATCCCGGCCCTGGAGAAGAAGGCCAAGGCCGGCGGCGACAAGGAAGCCGCCCTGACCCTGAAGCTGGTCAATCTGGCGCTGAAGCAGCTCAACGACGGCCGCCCGGCCCGTGCTGCGGAAGCCGATGTGAGCAAGGAGGAGGAGAAGGCCTGGCGCATGCTGCAGCTGCTCACCTCCAAGCCGGCGCTCTACGTCTGCAACGTCGACGAGGGCTCGGCCGCCACCGGCAACGAGCTGTCGGAAAAGGTGCAGGCGCGGGCCGCCCGCGACCGGGCCGACGCGGTGGTGATCTCGGCCAAGATCGAGAGCGAGATCGCGCTGCTGCCTGCCGAGGAGCGCGGCGACTTCCTGGAGACCCTGGGGTTGGAGGAGCCGGGCCTGAACCGCCTGATCCACCACGCCTACCACCTGCTCGGCCAGCAGACCTACTTCACCGTCGGGCCCAAGGAGGCGCGCGCGTGGACCATTCCGATGGGCGCCACGGCGCCGCAATCGGCGGGCGTGATCCACACCGACTTCGAGAAGGGCTTCATCCGCGCCGAGACCATCGCCTACGGCGACTACGTCAAGTTCAACGGCGAGGTCGGCGCGCGCGAGAACGGCAAGATGCGGCTGGAAGGCAAGGAATATGTCGTCCAGGACGGCGACGTGATGCACTTCCGCTTCAACACCTAGACTCAGCCCTCCCAAAGAGCACACCGGAAACGCACCATGAAGCTCCAGAGCAAGGCCGACGGTTTCGAGTTCGAGGCCTATCACGTGACGCCCAAGGACGCGCGCCGCGGCGGGCTCGTCCTGGTGCAGGAGATCTTCGGCGTGACCGCGGGCGTGCGCGAGCTGGCCGACGGCTTCGCCGAGGACGGCTACGAGGTGCTGGCGCCCTCGATGTTCGACCGCTCCGAGCCGGGCTTCGAGACGCCGCGCTCGCCCGAGGGCATCGCCAAGGGCCGCGCCTACCTGCAGGGCCAGAGCTGGGACCAGTCGATGGGCGACATCCAGGCCTGTATCGACGCGCTCAAGGGCCCGGTGTTCATCACCGGCTTCTGCTACGGCGGCACGATCGCCTGGCTGGCGGCCGCGCGCTGCACCGGCCTGACGGCCGCCTCGTGCTTCTACGGCGGCGGCATCTCGGGCTTCGCGGACGAGACGCCCAAGGTCCCGGTGATCCTGAACTTCGGCAAGAAGGACAGCCACATCACGTCCGAGCACTGGGACAAGATCCAGGCCGCGCACCCGGACATCCCGCTCTACCTCTACGACGCCGACCACGGCTTTTTCTCGCACGACCGCGAGGATTACGACCCCGAGCCGGCGCGCCTGGCGCGCCTGCGCACCCTGCAGCTGTTCCACCAGGCGGCAAGCGGGAAGGGCGGGGAATCGGGGGCGTAGGCGGCTAGCGCTCCCGCGCGCGCGCCTCGGGGGCCTCGATCCGCGTGCGCACCTCCGGATCGCGCTCCAGGCTCCTCACCAGCACGGCCTGCACCACCAGGATGCCGATGCCGGCGGCATAGCCGGAGAACACGCCGGCCGGATAGCGCCCCCCGTGCGAGACGCCGGCGATCTGCAGGTAGATGAACACCGCCGCGAAGCCGAGCAGGCCCAGGCCCGAGATGATCGAGCCCGGGGTCTGGCCGAAGCCGGCGTTGAAGCTCATCCACACATAGCGGCGCAGCAGCCGGCGCAGGCCGCCGATGACCAGGGGCAGCAGCATGGTCAGGGCGAGGAAGATCAGCGGCGCGGCCAGGGTGAACACCAGCTTCTTCTGCGACGGTCCCGGCAGGACGCGCCAGGCATGCACCACCGCCCCGGTGTAGATCAGGCACGCCACCAGGCAGGCGCAGTCCTGCATGCGCTTGAAATTCCGCCAGGCAGGGGTGTGCGCCCGATCCATCGCCGCGTGCTCCTTGTGCCCCTCGACAGGGAGATAGGGCATCGATGGAGCGATAAAAGGGCCTCCGGGAATCTTGAATATGGCCCGCGTCCGGGCGCCGAAACGGCCCGCACATTCGCCCGGCGCGCGTCCGATCAATGCCCGGCGAACGCCACCAGGGTCGACACCGGGACGTCCATCGCCTTCAGCTTCTCGGCCCCGCCGAGCTCGGGCAGGTCGATGATGAAGCCCGCCGCCGTCACTTCCGCCCCCGCTCGGCGCAGCAGCTCCACGGCCGCGATGGCGGTGCCGCCGGTGGCGATCAGGTCGTCGATCAGCATGGTGCGCTCGCCGTCGATCACCGCGTCCCGGTGCATCTCCATGGCGTCGACGCCGTACTCCAGGGCGTATTCCACCGCATAGGTCTCGCCCGGCAGCTTGCCACGCTTCCTGAGGGGCACGAAGCCGGCCTTCAGCTGGTGGGCGATGGCCCCGCCCAGGATGAAGCCGCGCGCCTCGATGCCGGCGACCTTGGTGATGCCGGCGTTGCGGAACGGGTCGGTCAGGGCGTCCACCGCATGGCGGAAACCCTCGGCGTGGCCGAGCAGGGTGGTGATGTCCCGGAACATGATCCCCTTCTTGGGATAGTTCGGGATGGTGCGGATGATCTCGGCCAGATTCATGCTTGGATTCCCCTCGACGGCGCTTTCTTAGCGGCGCTCGCCCTAGGCGCCTAGGGCGCGACCGGCCACCACGTTCAGCTTGGCCATCAGCGCCGGATCGCGGGCGTGCGGCGCGGTGATCAGGGCGTTGTCGAGGGCGGTGTCGATCGGCGAGGGCGCCCGCGGGTGCGGGAGCTGGCCCACCATGGCGGCGATCAGGGCCCTGGCCCGCTCGGCGTTGGCCAGCAGGCAGGCGATGATCTGGGCCACGTCGACATGGTCGTGGTCGGGATGCCAGCAGTCGTAGTCGGTGACCATGGCCACCGAGGCGTAGGGCAGCTCGGCCTCGCGAGCGAGCTTGGCCTCGGGCATGTTGGTCATGCCGATCACGTCGCAGTTCCACTGGCGGTAGAGCTCGCTCTCGGCCTTGGTCGAGAACTGGGGGCCCTCCATGACCAGGTAGGTCCCGCCGTCCACCGCCTCGGCCCCGGCCGCGCGCGCGGCCTCGAGGGCCAGGTCCGACAGGCGCGGGCACACCGGATGGGCCATGGACACGTGGGCCACCAGGCCCTCGCCGAAGAAGCTCTTCTCGCGGGCGAAGGTGCGGTCGATGAACTGGTCGACCACCACGAACATGCCCGGGTGCAGGTCCTCGCGCAGGGAGCCCACGGCCGAGATCGACAGGATGTCGGTGCAGCCCAGGGCCTTCAGGGCGTGGATGTTGGCCCGGAAGTTGAGGCCCGACGGTGGGATCGGGTGGCCGCGGCCGTGGCGCGGCAGGAACACCAGCTTGACCCCGCCCAGCACCCCGGTGAGCAGCTGGTCGGAAGGCGAGCCCCAGGGCGTGTCGACGCTGACCCAGCGCTTGTCCTGAAGGCCGTCGATCTCATAGAGCCCCGAACCGCCGATGACGCCCAGGACCCAATCCTTGTTGTCGGCCATGGCCTTCCCCCTGAAAAAAGAAAGGCCCGCCTTGCGAGCGAGCCTTTCCGTAATCCCAGACGCGACGCCGCCCTCAGTGGGCGATGTTGCGCCAGATGCGCTTGTAGCTGGCGTAGAGCAGGCCGGCGAAGATCAGCAGGTAGATGACCACCGAGAAGCCCGCCTGCCGGCGATCGTCCGCGTGCGGTTCGGCCGCCCAGGCGAGGAAGGCGGCGACGTCCTTGGCTTCCTGGTCGGTGGTCGCCTTGAAGCCGTCGTCATAGGTCACCGCCCCATCGCGCAGCGGCGGCGGCATGCCGATCAGGCCGCCCTTCGGCACCGCCTTGGGATCGCCCTTCCAGGCCGAGCTGAGGTCGCCCGGGAACATCGGGTTGTAATACTTGCCGGGCGCCACCGTCAGGCCGGCCGGCGGGTTGGCCTGGTAGCTGGTGACCAGCGAGTAGATGTAGGCCGGGCCGCCCTCGCGGGCCTTGGCCAGCAGCGACATGTCCGGCGGCAGGGCGCCGCCGTTGGCCGCGCGGGCCGCGTACTCGTTGGCGAAGGGCGCCTTGAAGTGGTCGGCGGTGGTCGCCGGGCGCTCGATGGCGTCGCCGGTGTCGTGGTCGACGTCGGCGACCTTGTACTCGGCGGCCAGCGCCTTGACGTAGGGGTTGTCGTTCGGGTTCGGATACTTCTCGTTGTAGAACGGCCCGCCCTTGCCGGCCATGTCGCCGAACGTCATCAGGTTCATCGAATGACAGTTGGCGCAGACGTCGTGATAGACCTTGTACCCGCGCTGCAGCTGCTCCTGGTCGAACTTGCCGAACACGGGGTTGTCGAACGACCAGTGGACGTCCTTGAGCTCCGCCTGGGTGGTTTCGGCGAGGGCCGGGGCCGCAAAGGCCAGGCCCGTGAAGGTCAGGGCGAGCCCGAACGCCGCGAGAACTTTGGTTTTGCGCAGCATCAAGCTCAACCTTTCTTTTCGGCCTGGGCCGTCGCGCCCTTGGGCAGGGCGGCGGCGCCGGACAGCACGGGCGTGGAAATCGAGTCCGGCACGGCCAGCGGGGTTTCCGTCAGGCCGAGCAGGGGCGTGATCACCAGGAAATAGGCGAAGTAATAGGTGGTCAGCAGACGCGACAGCCACACGAAGCTGTTGAGGTTGTAGTCCAGCAGCTGGAAGCCGGAGACGCCGGGGATAAGCTTCTGGTCGGGCTCGTTGGCGCCGCAGAAGCCCAGGCCGATCGCCACCAGCACGAAGATGCAGAAGTACAGCTTGGCGCTCGGGCGGTAGCGCATGGAGCGCACCTTGGAGGTGTCGAGCCAGGGCAGGACGAACAGCAGGCCGATGGAGCCGAACATCATCAGCACGCCGGTCAGCTTGTCCGGGATCGCGCGCAGGATCGCGTAGAAGGGCAGGAAGTACCACTCCGGCACGATGTGGGCGGGGGTCTTCAGCGGGTTGGCCGGCTCGTAGTTGTCCACGTGGCCGAGCGCGTCGGGCAGGAAGAACACGAACACCGCGAACAGGATCAGGAAGGCCACCATCGCGAACCCGTCCTTCACCGTGTAGTACGGGTGGAAGGGGATGGTGTCGGCCTTGCTCTTCACATTGACGCCGGTCGGGTTGTTGTTGCCCGGCACGTGCAGCGCCCAGATGTGCAGCACCACCACGCCGGCGATCATGAACGGCAGCAGGTAGTGCAGCGAGAAGAACCGGTTCAGCGTCGGGGCGCCGACCGCCGCGCCGCCCCACAGCCAGGTGGTGATGGCCTTGCCGACGATCGGCAGGGCGCCGATCAGGTTGGTGATCACCACCGCGCCGGCATAGGACATCTGGCCCCAGGGCAGGACGTAGCCGAGGAAGCCGGTGGCCATCATCAGCAGGTAGATCACGCAGCCGAGGATCCACAGGATCTCACGCGGGGCCTTGTAGGAGCCGTAGTAGAGGCCGCGCAGCATGTGGATGTAGACGGCCAGGAAGAACATCGAGGCGCCGTTGGCGTGCACGAAGCGGATCATCCAGCCGCCGTTCACGTCGCGCATGATGTGCTCGACGCTGTTGAAGGCCACGTCGCCCGTGCCGACGGCGACGTAGTGCATGGCCAGGACCACGCCGGTGGCGATCTGGATGCCCAGGCACATGGCCAGGATGCCGCCGAAGGTCCACCAGTAGTTGAGGTTCTTCGGGGTGGGGAAATCGACGAAGCTGTCCCACGCCAGACGGACGATGGGCAGGCGCGAGTCCAGCCAGCGGGTGAAGCCGGTCTTCGGCTCGTAGGTGGAATGTCCGCTCATGTCAGCCGATCTTCACCTTGGTGTCCGAAATGAAATCCCACTTGGGAATCTCGAGGTTCAGGGGGGCGGGACCCTTCCGGATGCGGCCGGAGGTGTCGTACTGCGAGCCGTGGCAGGGGCAAAGCCATCCGCCATATTCGCCTGTGCCGAAGTTGGGCACGCAGCCCAGATGGGTGCAGACGCCGACCACGATCAGCCATTGGGGCTTACCGTCCTTGTGGCGGCTGGCGTCCTTGGCGGGATCCTTCATCGGGGCGTTGTCCTCGGCGACCGCCTTGGCGATCTCCGCAGGGGTGCGGTAGCGGACGAACACCGGCTTGCCCTGCCACGGCACCACAATCTGCTGGCCCGGCTGCACCTTGGTCAGGTCGAATTCGATCGACGCCAGGGCGAGCACGTCCGCCGAGGGGTTCATCTGATTGACCAAGGGCCACACGGCCGAGCCCACCGCACCGACTGCGGCAGTGGCCGCAGCGATGTGGATGAAGTCTCGGCGGTTCGGATCGCCCGCGTGCGGGTCGCTATCCACGACGGTGTTCGCCACCTCAGATCACCTTTGATTCGATACGGCCTCGGGAGTAGGCCGCCTTAAGAGATCGGTCCCGACCCAGACCGGGACCGGGTTACAAGTCGCTCGGGCTCGGGTCTCTCGGCGAGGGACCGGCCTCACGGCCGGGCATCTCGCACGTGCGAACGTTGCCCCAGTGTCTATGGACGGACCGCTTAGAATGCGTTTGGCCCTTTTTCAACCGGACATTCCGCAAAACCTTGGCGCAGCCCTGCGATTGTCCGCCTGTTTGGCGGTGGGGCTGGACGTCATAGAGCCTTGCGCCTTCCCGCTTTCCGACAAATCCATGCGCCGTGCGGCCCTGGATTACACGGAAAATGCGAGTTTCCGCCTGCATTCGTGCTGGCGCGAGTTCCTGGCCGATCCGGCGCGCGGCGAGGGCCGGCTGATTCTTTTCACGACGCGGGCGGCCGAACCCTTGCATCGTTTCATATTTGGGCAGGGAGACACCCTGCTGATGGGCCGCGAGAGCGCCGGCGTGCCCGACGAGGTGCATGCGGCGGCGCAGGCCCGGCTGTTCATTCCCCTGGCGCCGGGGATGCGGTCGCTCAACGTGGTGACGGCCGCGTCGATCGGTCTCGGGGAGGCCCTGCGGCAGACCAACGGATTTCCCGGATTTGAAGCGTCGCCGGACGGGCGTTAGAAGGCGTCATGAGCCAATCCGCCGAACCCGCCACCGATCCCGTGCTCGACGACCGCCGCGCCCGCGCCCGCGCCTGGTTCGAGTCCCTGCGTGACCGCATCTGCGCCGCCTTCGAGCGCCTGGAGCGCGAGGCCCCGCCGGCGCTCTATCCGGGCGTGGACGGCCAGTTCGCCTTCAAGCCCTGGGCGCGCGAGGAGGGCGGCGGCGGCGTCATGGGCATGATGCACGGCCGCTTCTTCGAGAAGGTGGGCGTGCACGTCTCCACCGTGCACGGGAGCTTCACGCCCGAGTTCGCCAAGACCATGCCGGGCGCCGAGGAGGACCCGCGCTTCTTCGCCACCGGCGTCAGCCTGATCGCCCACATGCGCTCGCCGAGAGTGCCGGCGGTGCACATGAACACCCGCTACATCTGCACCACCCAGGGCTGGTTCGGCGGCGGGGCCGACCTGACGCCGCTGCTGGACTACCAGCGCAGCCAGGACTTCCCCGACGCCATCGCCTTCCACGACACCTTCAGGGCCGCCTGCGAGGCTCACGACCCGGCCTGGTACGCCAAGTACAAGGCCTGGTGCGACGAGTACTTCTTCCTGCCGCACCGCAACGAGCCGCGGGGGATCGGCGGCATCTTCTACGACCGCCACGACTCCGGCGACTTCGAGCGCGACTTCGCCTTCACCCGCGACGTGGGCGAGGCCTTCCTCGACATCTACCCGAAGATCGCCGCCGGCCGGGCGCACGAGCCCTGGACCGTCGATGAGCGCGAGGAGCAGCTGGTGCGCCGCGGCCGCTACGTGGAGTTCAACCTGCTCTACGACCGCGGCACCACCTTCGGCCTGAAGACCGGCGGCAACGTCGAGTCGATCCTCAGCTCCATGCCGCCCGAGGTGAAGTGGCCCTGACGCTCCCCGCTAGCGCGTCGGAGCATTCGCCTCCAGGAAGTTGACGATCCAGCGGCCGACCTGCTCGCGGTCGTTGGGCTGCTTCAGGCTTTCGATTTCGGCCTCGGCGCGGTCGTGGTCGATGCGGGCGCCCTTGCGCTGCTCGATCAGGGCGGTGGCGAAGGGCGCGTCGAACTCGGGGTGGCCTTGGAACGAGATCGCCGGGCGGTCGTCGTAGGCGAGGGCGGCAAGGGGGGTGAAGGCGCTGCAGGCGACCACATGGCTGTGGGGCGGCGCCTCGACCACCTGGTCCTGGTGCGAGGCGGGAATGGAGAAGGCCTCCACGTCGTCCATCCAGCGCTCGTGCGACGCCACCCCGTAGCGGTGCAGGCCGACGGCGAAGCCCTTCTCCGACTTCACCACCTTGCCGCCGAAGGCCTGGGCCATGACCTGGTGGCCGAAGCATACACCGACCATCGGGACCCGGTCGTTGGCCCGCAGGAAGGCCTCCAGGGACGCGATCCAGGGCAAGGGATCGTAGGCGCCGGCGGGCGAGCCGGTGATGATCAGGGCGTCGAAGGTCCCGGGCGCGGGATAGTCGCCTTTCTGCACGTCGTAGGCCCTGAAGCTGCGGTCGCCGCCGGCGAGCAGAGCCTCGAACATGTGCGGGTAGTCGCCGAACCGTCGCTCCAGGTCGCCCGGCGGCTCGCCGGTCTCCAGGATGGCGATGCGCATGTGTGTGGGCCCCTGTGTTTGTCGCCCTAGTCGAACAGCTTGGACACCGACTCTTCGTTGGCGATCCGGCGGATGGCCTCGCCCATCAGCGGGGCGATCGACACCTGGCGCACCTTGGGGCAGTTGCGGATGTGGTCGGGCGCCTCGATGGAGTCGGTGATCACCACCTCCTTGAGCACCGACTTGTTCACCCGGTCCGAGGCCGCGCCCGACAGCACCCCGTGGGTGACGTAGGCCGACACCTCGGCGGCGCCGTGGTCGATGATCGCCTGGGCGGCGTTGCACAGGGTGCCGGCGCTATCGACGATGTCGTCGAACATCACGCAGCGGCGGCCGCGCACGTCGCCGATGATGTTCATCACCTCGCTCTCGCCCGGGCCCGAGCGGCGCTTGTCGACGATGGCGAGGTCGGCCTCCAGCCGTTTGGCCAGGGCCCGCGCCCGCACCACCCCGCCCACGTCCGGCGACACGATCATCAGCTGTTCGGGGTCCGGGTAGTTGATGCGGATGTCGTCGGCCAGCACCGGGGTGGCCAGCAGGTTGTCGGTGGGGATGTCGAAGAAGCCTTGGATCTGGCCGGCGTGCAGGTCCATGGTCAGCACCCGGTCCGCGCCCGCGCGAGTGATGAGGTTGGCCACCAGCTTGGCCGAGATCGGCGTACGCCCGCCGGTCTTGCGGTCCTGCCGGGCGTAGCCGAAGTAGGGCATCACCGCCGTGATCCGCCGAGCCGAGGCCCGTGACAGGGCGTCGATGCAGATCAGCAGCTCCATCAGGTTGTCGTTGGCCGGGTAGGACGTCGACTGGATGACGAACACGTCCTCGCCGCGCACGTTCTCGTCGATGGTGACGAACACCTCGTTGTCGGCGAAGCGGCGCACCTGGGCCTTGGTCAGGGGGCTGTCCAGGTAGTCGGCGATCGCCTCGGCCAGCGTGCGGTTCGAGTTGCCGGCGAGAAGCTTCATCGGGGCCCCCTTGGGTGAGTTCGCGAGGCTTCTAGCAGGCGCGTTCCCGTGGGCAATAGCTTTACGGCAACACCGTGTCGTCCGCCTGACAGCGACGGGCCCGATCAGGGCTCCAGGACGATGGCCGAGAGCAGGCGGCCGTAGTCGGACTCGCCTCGGAGGAATGTCCGGCGATTGGAAAAGAACAGGTTTTCGTCGGCGCAGGTGTCGAAGCCGGTCCATCCGGCTCGCTCGACCCCGGCCTCGGCCAGGCGCTGCAGGACGAAGCCCGGCAGGTCGAACTGATGCTTGCCCGGCGCGCGGCCGGCGGTGAAGAATCGTTCAGAGCCCGGAGCTTCCAGCGAGAAGCGGTCCAGGAATTCCTCGCCGACCTCGTAGGAGGCCGGGCCGATGCACGGGCCGACCGCCGCCACGATGCGTTCGCGCCGGGCGCCGGCTGCGACCATGCCCTGCACCGTCGCCGCCACGATGCCGCCCAGCGCGCCCTTCCAGCCGGCGTGGGCCGCGGCGACCACGCGGGCCTCGCCGTCCGCCAGCAGGATCGGGGCGCAATCGGCCGAGAGCGCGCCGCAGGCCAGGCCCGGGGTCTTCGTGACGATCCCGTCGGCTTCCGGCCGCTCGGCGAACGGGCCGGGGGCGGTCACGGCGATGTTGGAGTGGATCTGGTAGACGGTGAGCATGTGCGACAGCTCGACGCCGAGTTCGACGGCGGCGCGGGCCCGGTTCTCCTGCACCGCCTCCGCGTCGTCCTTGGAGCCGACGCCGACGTTGAGGCTGTCGTAGACCCCGGTCGAGACGCCGCCCTGGCGGGTGAAGAAGGCGTGGCGGACGCCGGGGACCTCAGCCAGCAGAGCATCCTTCAAGACCAGCATCACAGCTCCTCGAAGCCCGGCGGGGTCAGGCCCCGGGCATGGATCGCCAGGGCCTTGAACAGGACTCCCATCTGGTCGGGCGCGGTCAGCCGCGCAAGCTGCCGTTCGAGGATTTCGGTCCGGTCGGGCCGGGCGCGGGCGAGGGCCTCGGCGCGCGTGTAGATCCCGAGCCGGCCGAGCAGTTCGCCCTGGGTCAGGATCGGCGCGGTGTGGGCGCCGGCTCGACGGGCCGCAGCGGCCACGGCGGGGAAGTCGGCGTGGACGGTCAGGTCGGCCTCGCCCGGGCAGTCCAGCGGCCCGACCTTCTCGTGGCGTTTCAGCGCCTGCAGGGTGTCGCCGGGGCCGGGCTCGCTGCGACCGTAGTCGATCAAGAGGGCCACGCCGCCCTGGCGGGCGATCAGGGCGCCGAGCTCGGCGCCGAACAGCTCCTGGGCCGGCGACACCTCGACGAGATCGCCGAGCTCCGCCTGCGCCGCCGCGACGCCCGAGGGCGTGGCGCTCAGGCCGAAGGCGAGCTCGCCGTGGTCGTCCAACCCCACCATCCGCTCGGCCCAGCCCTGCGGAACGCGCACGAACTGGTGGGCAGGCAGGCAGTCGAGCAGCTCGTTGGACAGCAGGATCACCGGAACCCCGTCCGGCAGTTCGAGGATCGAGGCGGCCCAGGCCGGCTCCACGGGGCCGCCGGCCAACCGGGCGCGCTGGGCCTCGATCAGCGGCGGGCTGGTCTCGACCAGCACCAGCTTGACCGCGTCGAGGAAGCCGGAGGCGAGCCGCGCGGCGCGCAGGGCGTCGGCCATCAGGGTCCCGTCGCCGGGTCCGGCCTCCACCAGCAGCACCCGGTCCGGCCGGCCGAGGCGCGTCCAGACCTCGGCGGCCCACAGGCCGAGCAGTTCGCCGAACATCTGCGACACCAGGGGCGCGGTGACGAAGTCGCCGCCTTCACCCAGCGCCGGGCGGGTGGCGTAGTAGCCGTCCTGCGGATCGAACAGACAGGCGGTCATGTACTGGGCGACCGTGATCGGCCCGGTCTGGGCGATCTGGTCCTTCAGGCGATCCTTCAGTCGGGCGGCCTTCGGGCTCATTCCGCGGCCCGACTATTGCGCGGCGAGGGCGGCCGACTGCGGCTCCGTTTCCGGGGCGGGCGGCGCCGGCGGCTTGTGCAGGCCGCGCCAGATCAGCCACAGCCCGATCAGGATCATCGGGATCGACAGCATCATCCCCATGGTCAGGCCGAGCGGGAAGTCCGGCATCTGGGCGTCGGGCTGGCGCACGTTCTCCAGCGCGACCCGCGCCAGGCCATAACCCGTCAGGAACAGGCCGGTGATGGCGCCCTCGCGGTTCAGCCACCTGGCCTTGTGCGTGGCCCACAGCAGCACGAGAAACAGCACGAGGCCCTCGAGCGCCGCCTCGTAGAGCTGGCTCGGGTGGCGCGTCAAAAGGCCGGCGGGACACTGGCCCTGGCTCATCGCCGCGATGTGCGGGCTGCAGAACACCATGCCCCAGGGCAGGTTGGTCGGCCGGCCCCACAGCTCGCCGTTGATGAAGTTGGCGATGCGGCCGAAGAACAGGCCGATCGGCGCGCAGGGCGCCACCACGTCGGCCAGGCGCAGCACGTTCAACCTGTTGGCGCGCGCGAAGATGAGGATCGCCAGCGCCACGCCCAGGAAGCCGCCGTGGAACGACATGCCGCCGTGCCAGACGGCGAACATCTCCAGCGGATGGGCGAGCATCTCGCCGAGGTCGTAGAACAGGATGTAGCCGATGCGGCCGCCCAGGATGATGCCGAGGGTGATCCACAGCACCAGGTCGTCGATTTGCAGCGGCGTCGCCGAGGACGCCGAGCCCTGCCACAGGCGCGGCGTCCGGGTCAGGCGCACCACGTAGCGCCAGCCGATCAGGATGCCGGCCACATAGGCCAGGGCGTACCAGCGGATGGCGATGGGCCCGAGGCGGACGAGGACCGGATCGAAGTCGGGAAACACCAAGGCGCGGGGCTCCGGAAAAGGGGCGAGAGTCGCTGGCTCAGAGCATTAGCAGGGGCGGGGAGGCGGGCGCGACCCTTTTGCGCGGCGGCTGCGGTTGTCGCAGCACCGTTCGCGTTCACGTCCGGTTTCCCATATAGAGGAGTCAAGACCATCGTTTCGCGTGACCCCGGATGCAGACACAGAACCCGTTCCTCGACGAATTCGCCAAGCTGACCACCGCGGCCATGGGCATCGCCCAGGCCGCCGGAGAAGAGGCCAAGGCCGCCATGCGCGCCCAGGCCGATCGGTTCGCGGCGGAGTTCGACCTGGTGCGCCGGGACGAATACGAAGCGCTGAAAGCCGAGGTCGCCGCCCTGCGTGAGGAGCTCGCCAAGCTTTCGAGCAAGCCCGCCAAGAGCAAGAGGACCGAGGGCGCGGACGGTTGAGACGCCGTCGCAGAATCGGAACACCCTGAGTTCACGTCTCTGATTCCCTTCCGCGCCGCCGCCGCGGCGGAAGCGCGGTCGGCCTCCACAAAGGAAGCCAAACCATGGACACATCCCCTCCGGAAGAAGACGACGTCGACTTCGCCCTGGACCCCCTCGACGTGGTCGAGCATGTCCTTTCGGCGGAGAACCTGACCTTCGACCGCACCGAGGACGGCGACCTGGCCTTCACTCTGGCCGGCGACTGGAAGGACTACGAGCTGTGGTTCGCGTGGCGGCCCGAGGCCGACTGCCTGCAGCTGTGCCTGTCGGTCGACGTGCGCGCGAAGAAGACCCGGCGGCAGGCGGCCTATGAGCTGCTGTCGCTGATCAATCAGCGGGTCTGGCTCGGCCACTTCGAGATCTGGACCGATGAGGGCGAGGTGGTGTTCCGCCACGCCATGGCCCTGCCCACCGGCGAGCGGCCGACCCTGGCCCAGGCGGCCTCGATGATCGACGCGGCGGTGGAGGCGGCCGACCGCTTCTATCCGGCGTTCGATTTCCTGATCAACGGCGGCAAGAGCCCGGAAGACGCGATCGCCGCCTGCATGTTCGAGACGATCGGCTCCGCCTAACTGGACCTGTCCTGAGTCTACCCGGTAAGAGGGGGGCATGTCCGACGTGACCCCCATCTTGCTCCTGGGCGCCGGCCGCATGGGCGGGGCCCTGATCTCCGGCTGGACCGAGGCGCAGGCCTTCCGCCCGGCCGACCTGATCGCCGTCGAGCCCCAGCCGTCCGAGGCCCTGAAGGCCTCCGGCGTGCTGCTCAACCCGCCCGAATCCGAACTGGCCCGCGCGAAGACGGTGCTGCTGGCGGTGAAGCCGCAGGTGTGGCGCGAGGCGGCCGCGCAGTACGCGCCCCTGGCGGCCTGGGACGCCGTGATCGTCTCGATCGCCGCCGGCGTGCGCGCCGCCGACATCGCCGAGGCCTTCGGCGGGCGGCGCGTGGCGCGGATCATGCCGACCACGGCCGTCGCCATCCGTCAGGGCACGGCCTCGATCTACGCCCCCGACGCCGAGGCCAGGGCCCGCGCCCACGCCCTGTTCGCGCCCGTCGCCACGGTGGTCGATCTCGACGACGAAGAGCTGATGCACGTCGCCACCGGCGTCTCCGGCTCGGCCCCGGCCTATCTCTACGCCTTCGTCGAGGCGCTGGAGGCCGCGGGCGCCTCCGCCGGCCTGCCGCCCGACGCCGCCAAGGCCCTGGCCCGCGCCACCATCTCGGGCGCCGCCGCCCTCCTGGCCCAGTCGGGCGAGGACCCGGCCGAGCTGCGCCGTCAGGTCACCTCGCCGGGCGGCACCACCGCCGAGGCGCTGAAGGTGCTGCTGGGCGAGCACGGGCTCGGGCCGCTGCTGGACGAGGCCGTGGCCGCCTGCGTGCGCCGGTCCAAGGAACTGGCCGGCTAGGGCGGGGGCGTGTAAGCCTGCCGCGATGCGGATGCAGATCCAGTTGGACGCCCTCGGCGGCGTCGCCGGCGACATGTTCCTGGCCGCCATGCTCGACGCCTTCCCCGACCTCGAGGCCGGCGCCCTGGCCAGCATCGCCGCTGTGCTCGGCGAGGCGGCCCGCTGCCGGCTGGTCGAGCACAACGACGGGGTGTTCCGCGGCCGGCGCTTCCTGGTGGAGGACGCGGCCGGGCATGACCACGACCACGATCATGACCATCATCATCACCACGATCGTCATGCTCACGAGCATGATCATGACCACCATCACCGTGGTCACGACCACCACCATGATCACGGCAACGATCATCACCACGGGCACGATCACGACCATCGCGACTGGACGGTGATCCGCGCCCAGCTCGAGGCCGCGCCGCTCGATCCGGCCGTGCGCGAGCGCGCCATCGCCATCTTCGCCCACCTGGCCGAGGCCGAGGCGAGCGTGCATGGGGTGACGCCGGGCGAGGTGCGCTTCCACGAGGTCGGGGCGGTCGACTCCATCGCCGACATCGTCGGCGCCGCGCACGTGATCGCCATGAGCGGGGTGGAGGCCTGGACCGTCTCGGCCCTGCCCCAGGGCTCGGGGCGGGTGCGCACGGCGCACGGCCTGATGCCGGTTCCGGCGCCGGCCACGGCGCTGCTGCTGGAGGGCTTCGCCTTCGTCGACGACGGCGCCCCCGGCGAGCGGGTCACGCCCACCGGCGCGGCGATCCTGCGCCACCTCTGCGATCCGGGCGCCGCGTCGGTCGGCAAGGCGCGTACGCTGAAGCGCTCGGGCGTGGGGTTCGGCACGCGGACCCTGCCCGGCGTATCGAACTGCCTGCGCGTTCTGGTGTTCGAGGCGGCCGAGAACGGGGCCGCCTGGGACGAGGAGGCGCTGAGCCTGATCGAGTTCGAGATCGACGACCAGCCGGCCGAGGACCTGGCGCTGGCGCTCGAGCGCCTGCGCGCCCTGCCGGCGGTGATCGACGCGGTGCAGGCGCCGGTGTTCGGCAAGAAGGGGCGGATGATGGCCTCGGTGCGGCTGCTGGTCCGCCCCGACGGCGCCGAGGCCGTCAGCGAGGCCGTGTTCCGCGAGACCACCACGCTCGGCGTGCGCCGTCACGAGGTCCGCCGCGCGGTGCTGCGCCGCCGCGAGCTGGCGGTGGACGTCGAGGGCGCCCTTGTGCGGGTGAAGCGCGCCGAGCGGCCCGGCGGCGCGACGGCCAAGGCCGAGGTCGACGATTCGCAGGCGGCGGACGGCCAGGCGGCCCGGGCGGACCTGCGGCGGACGGCCGAACGGGCCGCGCTGGCCGGGGACGACCCGACGTGACGACCGCCCTCGAGCAGGTGCTGGACGGCCTCGGCGAGGCCGCCGTGGCGGTCAGCGGCGGGGTCGACAGCCTGACCCTGGCGGTGCTGGCCGGACGGCGGCTGGGGCCCGGGCGGGTGCTGATGGTCCATGCGGCCTCGCCCGCCGTGCCGCCCGAGGCGACGGCGCGGGTGCGTCGCCAGGCCGAGACGGAAGGCTGGCGGCTGGAGGTGATCGACGCCGGCGAATTCGCCGACCCGCGCTACCGCGCCAATCCGGCCAACCGCTGCTTCTTCTGCAAGACCAGCCTCTATGGGGCGATCGCCGGGCGCACCGCGCGCCAGATCCTGTCGGGCGCCAACACCGACGACCTCACCGAATACCGGCCCGGCCTGGACGCCGCGCGCGAGCACGGCGTGCGCCATCCCTATCTGGAGGCGGGGATGGACAAGGCCGCGGTGCGGGCCCTGGCGAAGGCCCTGGGCCTGGCCGAAGCCGCCGAGCTGCCGGCCTCGCCGTGCCTGTCCAGCCGGATCGAGACGGGGCTCGCCATCGATGCCGCGGAGCTGGCCGCCGTCCACCGCGCCGAGATCCTGCTGCAGGCGGCCTTGAAGCCCCGCACGGTCCGCTGCCGCATCCGCGCGGCCGGCGTGGTGCTGGAGCTGGACGCCGCGACCCTGGCGGCCCTGGAGCCGCCCGTGCGAGACGGCCTCTGCGCCGAGATCGCCGCCCTGATGCCGCCCGGCGTCGCCGCGCGCGGGGTCAGCTTCGCGCCCTACCGCACGGGCTCGGCCTTCCTCGTGGACCGCCCATGACCAAGGGCGAGATCGACCTCGACTTCGAGCGCGCCGAGCGCATCGGCCTGGAGGAAGCGATCTACTGCGCCGGCAAGTCCTCGGCCCAGATCGCGGCGACCCTGGAGCAGGCGGGGGCGCGCGGGGCGAGCCTGCTGCTGACCCGCCTCGACCCCGATCGCCTGGCCGGCCTGCCCGCCGAACTGGTCTCGGCCATCGACTACTGCACGGTCTCCCGCACCGGCTTCTTCGGCCCGCTGCGTCCGGCCGACGGCCCCGTGCGGGTCGCGATCGTCGCCGCCGGCACCTCCGACACGCCGGTGGCCCGCGAGGCCGAGCGGGTGCTGCGCTACCAGGGGCGCGCGGCCTCGATGATTCTCGACGTGGGCGTGGCCGGGCTGCACCGGCTGACCCGGCGCCTGGACGAGATCCGCGCCCATCCGGTGGTGATCGTCTGCGCCGGCATGGACGCCGCCCTGGCCAGCGTGCTCGGCGGCCTGGTGTCCGGTCCGGTCATCGCCGTGCCGACCTCGGTGGGGTATGGCGCGGCCGAGGGCGGACGCACGGCGCTCAACGCCATGCTGGCCAGCTGCGCGCCGGGGATCACGGTGGTGAACATCGACAACGGCTATGGCGCGGCCTGCGCCGCCCTGCGCCTGCTGCACGCCGCCGAGACGATCGCCCGGGCCTAGCGCTTCGGCGAGTCCGGCGTGACCATGCCGGGCTGCTCCTCGCGACTGCCTGAGCCGAAGATGGTCAGGATGCGCGTCTCCTCGATCAGGCGCTCGCCGCCGGTCGGGCCGACGAAGGCCAGCGCCTGGCCGGTATGGCTGTCGTAGGCGAAGGCGGCCAGCTCCACCGTGCCCTTGCGCCGGGCCTTGGAATAGGCCGACAGCTCCGGGATCGGCACGGCCGTCAGGGTGCCCGGAATAGCCACGGCCACCGCGGGGATGCCCAGCACCGTGTCCTTGGAGTCGATCGACGCCGCGCCCATGCGCACCTCCACCACGATGTCGCTGGAGCCCTTGTCGGGCGCGAGCAGCAGGCCGCGCCTGAGGCAGGCGGCGCGGATGGCGCTGACGGCATAGTCGGCCTCGTCGCCGCGCAGATGCTGGTCGTCGACATAGGCGCGCCGGCCGGAGGGCAGGGCGGCGGCCAGCTTCTCGGCGGCGATCTCGGCGGCGTGGGAGACGAGCAGCTCCTCGGTGGCGGTGTGGCCCGGCTGGGTTTCGCGCACCACGGTGCAGCCGGTCATGAGCAGGCCCAGGGTCAGCAGACCGGTGGTCAGCAGGCAGGTGGTCAGCAGGCGGGGGGCCGCGAGCGGTCGATACGGAAAGGACATGGCGTCTTCGGCTTGCGCCCCCGCTCATGAATGCTCGACGGCGCGGATGGATGCGCGGAAATTCGCTCGTCGGTTGCGTCCGGCGGAGCCTCTGGAGACGTCTTTCGGCGACTAGCCCGGCAGCCTGACGACGGCGCGCAGCCCGCCCAGCGGGCTCTTGTCCAGGGTGATGTCGCCGCCGTGGCCGCGGGCGACGTCGCGGGCGATGGCCAGGCCCAGGCCCACGCCCTTCTCGTTCTGGTTCCGCGCCTCGTCCAGGCGGCTGAACGGCTTGAACGCCTCCTCATAGCGGTCGGGCGGGATGCCGGGGCCGTTGTCGTCGACCAGGATCTCGACCCCGCCGTCCCACACCGCGCGGGCCGCCACCTCGACGCGCTCGCCATGCACGGCGGCGTTCATCACCAGGTTGGAGATCGCCCGCTTGAAGGCGTTGGGCCGCACGTGCATCCACAGATCGGGGTCGATCTGCACCCGTACCTGGGCGCCGGCGCGCTTGGCGCCTTCCGACACCTCCTCGACCAGGCCGCGCACGGCCACGGTCTCGACGCTCTCGCCGCCCTGGCCGCGGGCGAAGGCGAGGTATTCGTCGATCATGTGCTCCATTTCGCTGAGGTCGCGCTTCATGTCCTCGGTGCGCGAGGTCGGCTCTGACAGGGCCAGCTCCAGCTTCAGGCGGGTGAGGGGGGTGCGCAGGTCATGGCTGACCGAGGCGAGCAGGGTGGTGCGCTGCTCGATGTGGCGTTGCAGGCGCTCCTTCATGTCGAGGAAGGCGTAGGCCGCCTGGCGCACCTCGCGCGCGCCGTGGGGCTTGAAGTCGGCGTCCGCGCCCCGGCCGAAGGCCTCGGCCGCCTCGGCCAGGCGCTCGATGGCCCGCACCTGGTTGCGGATGAAGGCCAGAGCCACCCCGGTCAGGATCAGGGTCGCCACCGCCATCCACAGCACGAAGATGTGGCCCTGGGTGGCGTAGGCGCGGTCGATCGGCGCCAGGATGCGCAGGGTGCCGTCCTTCACCTTCACCCGGATGTCCACGTAGGCCGGGTAGTGGGTGGTGTCGAACCAGAAGGGATCGTCGAGCCGCTCGGAAAGGGCCCGGTCGAGAGAGCGGTCGATGACGGCGAAGAAGTTGATGTGGATGCGGTTGGGCAGGGTGGTCTGGCCCTGCTGCAGCACGATCGACAGGTCGAGCGAGCGTTCGGCGCGGTCGGCGATGCGGGTCAGCGAGGCGGGGCTCGGGTCCTGCTTGTAGCTGTCCACCGCCCAGGCGATGTCGCCGGCCAGGCCTTCGGAAAGGCGGCTGGTCACCGTGCGCCAGTGGGCGTCGAAGAACACCCAGGTCACGGCGATCTGCATGATGGCGATCGGCAGGACGATGATCAGCATCGAGCGGCCGTAGAGGGTCGAGGGCAGCCGGCGCTTCAGGAAGCGCGGCAGGAACCAGCGGGCTATCCGAGGGCGGATGCGCATGCCCGGCCCGTTCTCCAGCGCGGCCCGATCTCAGACCTCATCGGGCGCGAGCATATAACCGACGCCCCGAACTGTCTGTATGTAGCGGGGATTCCTGGGATCGGCCTCGATCTTGCGTCTGAGGCGGGTCACGTGGATGTCCACGGCGCGCCCGGCGCCGTTCTCCACGTCCGGGATCGGGCCGGCGCCGCGCGCCAGCTCCATCCGGTCGATGGCCACGTGCGGCGTCTGGGCGAGGCGGCGCAGGAGGTTGCCCTCGGCCTCGGTGAGGCGCACGGGCTGGTCGGAGATCAGCAGTTCGCCGCGGCTCAGGTCGAACACGCAGTGGCCGAGCGTCAGGCGCTGGCCCGAGCGCTCGCGCCGCCCGCCGGTGCGGCGCAGGATGGCCTCGATGCGCAGCAGCAGCTCCTGCGGATCGAACGGCTTGGGCAGATAGTCGTCGACCCCGCTCGACAGGCCCGCGATGCGCTCGTCGGCCAGGCCGCGGGCGGTCAGCATCAGGATCGGGGTCTGGGCCTTGGGCCCGGCCTCGGCGCGGATGGCGCGGGTCAGCGACAGGCCGTCCTCGCCCGGCATCATTACGTCGAGGATCATCAGGTCGAAGTCCATCGCCCCCAGCATCCGCCGGGCGCTGGCGGCGTCGGGCGCGGCGGTGACGCGGAAGCCGGCCCGCGACAGATATTCCTTGAGCAGATTGCGGATGCGGTCGTCGTCGTCGACCACCAGCAGGTGGCGGGTGTCGCTCATTCCGCGTCTCCGACGCCGACCTGCAGGCGCGAGCCGGCCACCGCCGCCAGGATGCGCCGTGCTCCGGCCACGGCGTCCAGGCCGCCGGAGCGGTAGGCCCGGGCCAGGTGGCCGCGCAGGCGCTCGGACACCTTGGCCTCGAAGGCGATCCCCTCGGCGGTCAGCTGCGCCGGCTTGCGGCGGCCGTCGCCCTTGGCGGGCGCCTTCTCGACGAAGCCGGCCTTCTCCAGGTCGGCCAGCACCCGGCTGGCGCCCTGCTTGGACAGGCCGGTCAGGGCGGCCAGTTCCTGCACGCCGACGCCCGGCCGGCGCTTGAGCAGGAGGGCGGCGCGGTAGTGGCCGCGGCCGAGCCCGGAAGGGTGGTCCTGCAGCGCCGCCTCGGCCGTGGACCACAGGGCGGCCTCGGCCAGGACGAACAGCTCGATGGAGGCCTCCAGCTCCTCCTCGCGCAGAATCAGGCGGGCGTCAGGCGTCATTGTACTAGGACTTTCCAACGGTTGACGCTGGCCGGCGGCAGGCGTCTAAGAGCTTTGCGAGAGGAGTGATCAAAGATGTCTCTGCCCTACGACGATCGCGACGGCTGGATCTGGCTGGACGGGGAATTCGTGCCCTGGCGCGAGGCGAAGGTGCACGTACTGACCCATGCGCTCCACTATGCATCGTCCGTATTCGAAGGCGCGCGGATGTACAACGGGAACATCTTCGCGCTCGAGGAGCACTGCGCGCGCCTGCGCCGCTCGGCCGAGATCCTCGACTTCGAGGTGCCCTACAGCAAGGACCAGCTGATGGCGGCCTGCAACGAGACCGCCGCCAAGAACGGGCTGGAGGACTGCTACCTGCGTCCGGTCGCCTGGCGCGGGCCCGAGGCCATGGGCGTGGCGGCACAGGACACCAAGATCCACACCGCGGTCGCGGCCTGGGCCTGGCCGAGCTATTTCGCCCCGGAACAGCGCATGAAGGGCATCCGCCTGACCCGCGCCAAGTACGCCCGCCCGGCGCCGTTCACGGCCCCGACGGAGTCCAAGGCCGCCGGCCTCTACATGATCTGCACCGTGTCCAAGCACCTGGCGGAGAAGGCCGGCTACGCCGACGCCCTGATGCTGGACTGGCGCGGCTACGTGGCCGAGGCGACCGGCGCCAACATCTTCTTCGTGCGCGACGGGGCCATCCACACCCCGACTCCCGACTGTTTCCTGAACGGCATCACCCGTCAGACGGTGATCAAGCTGGCCAAGCGCAAGGGCGTGGAGGTGATCGAGCGGCACATCCAGCCGGAGGAGCTGTCGACCTTCAACCAGTGCTTCCTCACCGGCACCGCCGCCGAGCTGACGCCGGTGTCGGAGATCGCCGAACACGTCTTCAAGCCGGGCAATCTGACCTTCGACCTGATGGAGGAATATTCCCAGCTGTGCCGGGGCGAACTGGCCCTGGCCTGAGCCGGTCCAACGCCTTTTCCGGAATGCGCGTATAGGCGGCCGCCGCTGACAACAGCTGCGGCCGCAGACGTGTCAGGCCCACCGCCACCCCTTGCGCCCAGGGCTGCACCAGCAGGCGCGAGAGCCGCGCCGCGCCCCTGACCCGCGGGCCGAGGTCGCGCCCCAGCCGGCGCTGGAAGGTCGCCGCGCTGTCGCCCGACAGATGGGCCGCCGCGGCGGCGTGGGCGCTGTGCAGGGCGATGCCGAGGCCGTCGCCGGCGAACGACGGGATCACCGCCGCCTGGTCGCCGAGCCGCCAGAGGTCGTCCTCGGGCGGGGCCACATGGCCGTAGGGGATGGCCGAGATGGCCAGGGGCCTGGACCAGAGCGCCTCGCTCCCCGCCAGCCGGCGGGCCAGCAGGGGGCAGTCGGTCAGCAGGTCGCGCAGCACGACGCCCCAGGCCGAACCGCCGGCGAGCCGGCGCCGGCCGATCGCCAGGCACAGGTTGGCGCGCCCGTCCTCGATCGGCTCCAGGCCCGCGTAGCCGCCGGGGAACAGGTGCAACTCCACCGCGCCGTCCAGGGCGGTCGCCTGGGCGGGCGTCAGCCGCAGGTGCATCTTGAAGCCGACCAGGTCGCCGTGCAGGCCAGGCGGGCGCCTCATGCCCCTCAGGTCGTGCTTGCCGGTGGCGAGGAAGGCGCTCTCGGCCGCCACCGCCGCCCCGCCGTCGAGCGTGGCCCGCCAGCCGCCGTCCAACCGGTCCAGGCCCTTCGCCTTGCGGCCCCGGCGCAGCTCGACCCCGACCTCGGACGCGCGCCAGAGCAGGGCCTCGTCGAGCCGCCGGCGCGACAGGCTGAAGGCGGGGAACGGCAGGGCCTGCTCGGCCGCCGGTCCCCGGGTCGCCAGGCGCACCCGGTTGATGGGGACCGCGCCCAGGCCCTCGAGGTCGAGGCCCAGCCGCTGCAGATAGCCGGCCGCCTCGCCGCTGATGAACTCGCCGCACACCTTGTCGTGCGGCCCCGCCTCGCGCTCCACCAGCACCACGCGCCGGCCGGCCCGCGCCAGCAGGGTGGCCAGGGCCGCGCCCGCCGGGCCGCCGCCGATGACGAGAGCGTCAGCGCTCACCGCGCACCCGCGAGACGCACAGGCGGAACGGGAACCACGGCTCGATGCGCGCCTGGTGCACCCCGGCCTTGGCCAGGTACACGGTCCAGTCCTCCGGGCGGAAGGCGCGGCTGATCGAGACCGGCCCGTCGTGCCGCACGAAGCGGTGCCACCACATCAGCCGCGACAGCAGGCCGAACCCCCAGAAACTGAAAGGATGTCGCTCCAAGTCGTTGACGAACCAGCCGATCCTGGCGTTGACCTCCTGCCATTCCAGGAACCGGATCAGGCTGACGTCGTCCAGGTGATGGGTGAACAGGGAGGAGATGACGATGTCGGCGCCGCCCCGGTGGTCGAACAGGTCCTCGCTCAGCCATTCGATGCCTTCCGAGCCGAGCACGCGCTCGGCCGACCTGGCCGCCCAGGGATTGCGGTCGAGCCCCTGCAGGCGCACGTCCAGGCTCCGCCGGCGCGCCCATTTGCCGATCAGGCGCAGCATGTCGCCATAGCCGGAGCCGACGTCGAGGATCACCACCGGCCGGTCCTCGGGCCACAGGCCGCCGTCGCGGATGCGGTTGAGGAAGGCCAACGTCGGGCGGTAGGCGAGGGTCAGCCGGTTGACCTTGGCCAGGTCGACCAGGCAGGCGCGGAAGGTCTCATAGTCGACCGTGGGGTCGTCCATCAGTTCGGGCGTATAGGCCCGATGGTTGAAATCCACGGCCGCCATCGGGGTCACGCCTGGCTGAACAGCATGGTCTCGGCCGTGAGGCCGGGGCCGAACGCCATGGCGCAGCCGCGCGCGCCCTTCTCGCCTGGCTCGTCGAGCAGGGTCTTGAGCACGAACAGCACCGTGGCCGAGGACATGTTGCCGAACCGCCGCAGCACCTCACGGGACGCCCCCAAGGCGTTGGGCGGCAAGGCGAAAGCGGCCTCCACCGCATCCAGCACCGTGCGTCCGCCGGGGTGGATGGCCCAGAGGTCGAAGGCCTCCGCGCCGGTCCCCTTGAGGATGCGCTCCTGGCTCTCGCCGAGGGCGTGGCGGATCGAGCCCGGGACCTGGCCGGACAGGTACATGTCGAACCCGGCGTCGCCGATGCCCCAGGTGATCTGGTCGGCGGCGGCCGGCACCACCTCGGCGTGGAAGCTCTCGAGCTCAAGGCCGGTCGACTCGGCCGAGACCAGGGCCGCGGCGCAGCCGTCGCCGAACACCAGGAAGGTCAGCACCTGCTCGAGGTCGGAGGTCTCCTGCAGGTGCAGGGTGCAGAGCTCCAGGCTCACCACCAGTACCTTGGCCTCGGGCTCCGAGCGCACCGCGTGGCGCGCCAGCTTCAGGGCGCTGATCGCCGCGTAGCAGCCCATGAAGCCGACGATGGTCCGCTCGACGTTCGGCTTCAGGCCCAGGTCCCTGACGAGTTGCAGGTCGAGCCCCGGCGCCGAGAAGCCGGTGCAGGTGGTGACGATCACATGGGTGATCGAGGCCTTGTCCGCCTCGGTCAGACCCAGGCCCTGCGCGGCCTTCAGCGCCAGGCCCGGGGCCTTCTCCTCGAACCGCTGCATGCGCTGGGCGGTGGTGGGGAAGGCGCCGCGCACATAGAAGCCGTCGGTGTCGAGCGCCGCGTTGGAGCCCAGCGGGCGCGGCTCGACCGTGGAGAAGCGATGCTCGATCTGGCTACGCTCGGCCATGCGGCGGAACAGCAGCTGGCTGCGCCGGTCGGTCAGCAGGCTCTGGGCGAACTCGACGAAGGGCTGGTGCACGTCGTGCTCAGGGACCGCAGTGGCGATCCGATTGAGATAGGCCGCCATGCTGAACTCCTTCGCGCGCTACGGTGACTGACCTTAATGCTCGGCGACGTCGGCTTGGTGCAGGGCGCGGGCCGGATGAGTCTTTTTTTTGGATGCGCCAGCGCTCCGAGGTGGTCCAGGCGCTGTGCACCAGCAGGGCGGAGAGGCCGCCGGCCACGGTGCCGATCACCCGGTTGACCGCCACCACCGGTTCGGGAATGCCGGCCAGGGTCAACATGAAGGCGATGTAGGCGGTGATGCAGACGCTGTAGGCGAGGTAGTTCACCCGCAGCAGGGCATAGGCGCCGAAGGCGGCGGCCACGATCAGGACGGCCGTCATGGACTCGGCGGGCCGCAGATAGGCCACCGCGAGGGTCGCCACGCCCGCGCCGCCGAGGGTGCCCAGCACCCGCTGTACGCCGCGCCCGAGGGTGTCGCGGAAGGCGGGCTTGAGCAGCACCAGCAGGGTCAAGGGCGCCCAGTAGCCGTTGGGCAGGTCGAGCCGGCGGGCGATCAGGTCGAGCGCGCCGACCGAGACGGCCAGGATCGCGGCGTAGCGCCCGGTCGGGGCGCGCCACGACAGGTGCCGGCGCAGCAGGCGGCCGGCCGTGCGCAGGGGCGCGCGCGGCAGGGGCTGGCTCGCCGCCTCGGGGACGAGACGGAGCGCCATGGCGGCGCTGACGATCAGCACCTGCATCCCGCCGCCGGCCAGCACCAGGAGCGCTCTTTCGGCGCCCGCGAGAAGCGTGCCGGGCCGCGAACCGGCCACCAGCATGGCGATCACCCACTGCAGCACTGTCCACCAGGCCCCGGCGCCCAGGGTGGTGGCGAGGCCGCAGAACCCGGCCCACAGGGCCAGCAACAGGGCGAACGGCAGGGCGTGGGCGCCCAGCGCCGAGCCGACCAGGGTCGAGACCGCCATGCCCATCGCCGCCAGGATCATCGGCAGGGCGCGCAGGGTTGACAACTGCTGGAAGGCCCCGAACCCCACCGACAGGGCGCCGCCCGCCGACACCATGCCCGCCGCCGGCTGGCCGGCGAGGATTCCGCCCGTCAGGCAGAGGGCGATGGCTGGCAGGCAGACCAGGGACGTGCCGATCCCGCCATGGGTCCAGCGCAGGGGCGAGCCCAGGCGAGCGAAGGCGAACGGCGGCTTGGGCTGGAGGGGCGCGGAGGGCGTGGGACAGCTCCTGGCGGATGAGGCCAACGCCGCGAGGATGGGGTGTCGCCGCCACAGGCGCCAGGAGAATCGCCCGCGCCGGCCGGGAATTGGGCGCCGGTAATCTGTGCGAAAGCAAAGTTTGGCGCCCTGTTGTGCAGCGTTCGTCGGCTGCGGGGGAGCAAACGGGGAGCGGCGCCGGGCTTTGGCGCGATCTATCGGCAATGCTCAGCTCGTTTGCGGCCTGGGCAAAGGAGGCACTCCATGGCGACCGCCATCCCCCCGCGCAGTATCGCCGTCGCCGCCAAGGCGGATGACCAGGCCTGGCGCGGCCGCACCCTGTGCGCCTGCTCCCTCCTGGCGCTTGGCGTGGTCGGCGTCGGCGCCGTCAATCTCGACTGGAGCGAGGGGCCGGCCATGGCGCTGGGCCAGCTCGTCGGCATGGTCGCCCCGCTCGCCGGGCTCGGGGTCCTGCTGTGGAGCGTCGCGGCCCTGGCCGGGCGCAAACGCTGAGCGCGATGGTTGAGGCTTTTGCGACGGCCGCGTCGCGTGCTAACCGGGCCGGTGCTGCGGAGGGCCCGTAGCTCAATGGTTAGAGCCGGCCGCTCATAACGGTCTGGTTGCTGGTTCGAGTCCAGCCGGGCCTACTCAGCGTCTCGAACGCTCGGCTGGGGCCCGCATGGCCGGCATCCTCTCACGCTGGGCGAGCGGCTGGCCCTCCGCGCAAGACTCTCCGTCCCTCGGCCTTCTCAGCCGAAAAGCTGCCGTAACCCGGGTCGACGATGGTGGGTGTTCCGGGCGACAGTCGGCGCCCCAAGCAGCGCCGGGCCTTGCCAGCATGATCACCGTGTTTCCCGCCTCGGACGAAGGCGCCCTGGACAAGGCCGTCTGGATCGACCTGCGGTCGCCGAGCGACGACGAGGTCAGCGAGATCGAGGCGGCCACGGGGCTCGACGTGCCGAGCCGGGAGGACGTCAGCGCCATCGAGGCCTCCAGCCGCCTGCAGCGGGTCGGCAAGGCGCTCTACCTGTCGACGCCCCTGCTGGCGGCCGGCGACGCGACGCACCTGTCGCCGGTGGGCCTGATCCTGACGCCCGACCGGCTGATCACCCTGCGCTTCGACAAGTTCGGCGCCTTCGAACTGGCCGCCAGCCACATGACCTCCGATCCGGACCTCACCGGCTTCGGCGCCTTCACCTGCCTGTTCGAGTCGGTCATCGACAACCTGGCCGACGGGTTGGAGCTGCTCGGCGCCGAGCTCGACCACGTGTCGCACAAGGTGTTCCACCAGAAGGACTATCGCCGTGGGGCGGCGCGCGAGATCGTCCAGCGCCAGACCCTGGCCAAGGTCGGCCGCATCGGCGAGCGCCTGTCCCAGGTCCGCGACGTGCTGCTGAGCGTGGGCCGCATCGTGCCGTTCGTGCTGGAGGTGCGCCAGGGCGAGACGCCCGAGCCCATCGCCGCCCGCCTGAAGGCGGTGCGCCAGGACATCGCCTCGCTCAACGACTACGAGACGCACCTGGCCAACAAGGTGCAGTTCCTGCTGGATGCGGTGCTCGGCTTCATCAACATCTCCCAGAACGACATCTTCAAGCTGCTGACGGTCTGGTCGATCGTCGGCATCCCGCCGACCCTGGTCGCCGGCATCTACGGGATGAATTTCAAGGTCATGCCGGAGTTGAATTGGGCGTGGGGCTATCCATTTGGGTGGGCGATGATCCTGGTCAGCGCCCTGATCCCGCTGGCCTGGTTCAAATGGAAAGGGTGGGTTTAGGCCATTTCAAATATCGCCGATATTTGGGATAGTGGTCCGACCGGCTGTCATTCTTCCTGGGGGCGGACATGAAGCCAGAGCCCTTGCCGCGCGGGATCCTCGCGGTGAACGGACTGATCGTCTTCGAGGGCCTGCTCAGGATGATGCGGGCCGCAGGGGACACCTATGGTCATGACTACGAGGCGATCCTGATCTACTGGTCGGTGATCGTCGCCAGCGTCGGCCGCTATCTGCGCAACGACGACCAGGTCAAGCTGATCGAGAGCGGCGGCGCGCCCCTGCCGGAGGAGGAGCACCATTCGATCAGCGCCCGCGCCATCGCCGAGGCCACCGGCCTGCCGCGCGAGACGGTCCGCCGCAAGATCGCGGCGATGGTCGCCGACGGCTTCCTGGCCCAGGACAGCCGCGGGGTGCACACCATGCCCGGCCTGCTCGACCAGCGCGGCAACGGCGCCTACGTCAGCCTGGCCAGCCGCGAGGTGAAGCGCATGGCCCAGGCGATGGAGACCATGCTGCACCTGCAGGAGCGCACCGCCGGCAAGGCGCCGAGCGAGTAGGCCCTGGCGATCGAGACTTGGCGAGCCGGCTCTTGGCGGCTGAGCCGTGGCGACCCAAACTGGGCTTCAGGCAGTGGCGTGCCCCGTTTCGAGACACTATCTGGGCCGTTCAGTAGCATCCTATCTGATATCGCGTCCGACGGCGGCTTTCCCTCGCCGGATCATCCCCCCGGTTCCCGAACATGACTCACCTGACCAACATCAGCGAGGAGGCCGGTCTCGTGCTGGTCGCTGAGCTGATCACCGCGCTCGAACAGGAGCGCCAGGCCCACGGCGGTCCGAGCGTGGTGGCGGCCCTCAAGGCCGCCGTGGCCAAGGCCTGGATGCAGAACTCGCCGGCCTCGCCCGGCCTGCGCGTCGGCCTGGCGGACGCCCAGGTCGTGCTCGAATGGGTGGAGAAGGCCGTGGCCGAACGCCAGGGCGCCCTCGGCGCGCCCGCGGAGAGCCGCTGATCAATCCAGCGAGGGCTTGGCGCGTCTCGCCTTGACGCCCGAGCGGCTGGCCTTGCCTTGCAGCCGCCTGAGCTTGGAGGCGTAGGTCGGCCGGGTCGCCTTGCGCGGCTTGGGCGCCTCGGTCGCGCGGCGGATCAGGGCCACCAGCCGTTCCACCGCGTCCTGGCGGTTCAGCTCCTGCGAGCGGTGGCCCTGGGCGAACAGCACCAGCACGCCCTCCAGCGTCAGCCGGCTGCCGGCGAGGCGCTCCAGGCGCTGACGCACGTCATCGGGCAGGGAGGGCGAGCCGCGCACGTCGAACCGCAGCTCGATCGCCGTCGAGGTCTTGTTGACGTGCTGGCCGCCGGGCCCGGAGGCGCGGGCGTGGCGAATCTCGATCTCGTCCTCGTCGATCGCCAGGGCGTCGGTGACCGGAATCACGACGCGCCGCCGAACAGGGGCAGGGCAGGGGGCGCGGTCCGCTCCGGACTGTCCTTGGCCACCTTCAGGGTCCCGGCCGGGGCGGGCTTGAGGAAATCCGTCTCCGCCTCGCCGCCCAGCCAACCGGCCCAGGCCTGGCGCGGAACCAGCGCGACCTGGCGGTTGTGATAGGGCGCCATGTCCGGACCCGGCTCGGTGGTCAAGAGGGTGAACCGCTCCTCGCCGCCGGGGTAGCGCCGCCACAGGCCGGCCAGGCAGAACCACGGCTGGCCGGTCTCGGTGAAGCGCCAGCGGGTCTTGGGCGTGGTGTTGCCGGTGTATTCGTAGAAGGCCGTGGCCGGGATCAGGCAGCGGCCGCGGTCCTCGCCGTTGACGAACCGCCGGCCTTCGGAGCGGAAGTTGATCACCGGCGGCGCCTTTGGCCGTTCCGACACGAACCCCCAGCGCAGTTGCAGGGTCTCGCAGCCGTCCTCGCCGAGCGGCCGCACGATCGGCGCGGCGTCGGTGGGCCGAACCGCCTCGAACTCGGGCCAGTTGGGCGCCGCGCCGGGCTCCGGCTTCAGCACCGGCCGCCCGACATTGCCGAACGCCCGGACGAGGTCGGCGAAGCTGACGGTGTTTTCGAACAGGTTGCACATCTGAGCGGGCCGAATCCTCGGCCCCTCTATAACGCGATCAGGTCGTCCAGGGCATCGGCTGGACGGTGCTGAGGTTGGCGATGCGTTCGGGGCCGCGATAGCTGCGCCAGATCGTCTTGAGCCTGGAGGCCAGCAGGCTGCGGTAGATCTCGCAGCCTTCGTCGATGCCGTGGCCGTCGTCGGCGGTCAGCGCGGCCTCGAGGGTCTCCTCGATGTCCGACAGCTCGTCGCTCGACTGGATCTCGGTGTGCAGCTCGGCGGCCGCCCGCATCAGGGGCAGGAGCGCGCCGTGCACGTCCTCGGCCCCGCGGGGCAGCGACACGTCGAGGACCAGGATCCGTCGCTGGCCCTCCAGCCGCGCCTTGATGTCCAGCCGGCTGACGGCTTCCTCGATCAGTTCGTCGGAAATCGCGGGAGCGCCGCTGGCGTCGGCAGGGAACGTCATGGCCTTATCCTGACCTGATCGGCCGGCCCCTCGCCGGCCTGTTCCTGTTGCAACGCACAAAGCGGGAATTGGCTTCGCCCTAGGCGGCCTTCTGCTCCATCGCCGAGGACATGGTCGCCACCAGGGCGGCCGCGGTGATCGGCTTGGCCAGGTGCCGGTCGGCGCCGGCGGCCAGCGCCTCCTGCACCTGCGAAGGCATGGCGTCGGCGGTCAGGGACACGATCGGCGTGCGCGGGCCGCCCGATCCGGCCTCCATGGCGCGGATGGCGCGGGTGGCGGTCAGGCCGTCCATCACCGGCATGTGGGTGTCCATCAGGATCAGGTCGAAGGCGCGGGCCTGGCAGGCCTCGAGCGCCGCCTGGCCGTCGCCGACGATGGTCAGCTCGACGATGTCGCCCAGGATCGCCTGGATGACCCGCTGGTTCACGGGGTGGTCCTCGGCCAGCAGCACCTGCTGGCGCCGCGCGGCGCCGGACAGCGCCCCCGGCAGGACCTCCGGCGCCGGCGTCGGGGCGGGGGCGGCCTGGACCGCCACGGGCAGGGTCAGGCGCAGGGTGAAAGCGGCGCCGTGGCCCGGCTCGGACTCGCAGTCGATGCGCCCGCCCATCATCTCCGCCAACTCGCGGCTGATGGCCAGGCCCAGGCCGGTGCCGCCATAGCGGCGGGCGACGGAGTTGTCGGCCTGTTCGAAGCGTCGGAACAGCCGCGAGCGCGCCTCTTCCGGAATGCCGGGGCCGGTGTCGATCACCGCCACGGTCAGATTGGCCAGCGACCGGTCGCCCGCATGGGGCTTCAGGCTCGCCCTGACCTGGATCTTGCCTTCCTCGGTGAACTTCACGGCGTTGCTGATCAGGTTGGAGATGATCTGGCGGATGCGCAGGGCGTCGCCGGTAACGTCGCGGCGGCAGCGGAAGTCGAATTCGACCTCGAAGCCCACGCCCTTCTTGCGGGCGATGCTCTGGAACAGGTAGGCCGCCGCGCTGACCGCCTCGCGCGCGTCGAACGCCTCGGGGGTGAGGCGAAGGCCGCCGGCGTCGGCCCGCGCCAGGTCGAGGACGTCGGACAGGATGCCGTTCAACGCCCGGCCCGAGCCCTGGATCATGTCCACCATGTCGCGCTGGTCCGATTTCAGTTCGGTGCGCGACAGGGCGTCGGCCAGGCCGATCACCCCGTTGAGGGGCGTGCGGATCTCGTGGCTCATGTTGGCCAGGAAGCGGGTCTTGGCCTGGGCCGCCTCGTCGGCCTGGCGCCGCGCCTGGCGGGCCGTCTGGGTGCGCTGGGCGAGCAGTCGCCGGGTGCGCTCCAGCGAGGCCAGGGCGCCGGCGGCCGGCAGGCAGGTGATGAACATCACCGCCACGTACATCTGCACCCATTGGATCTTGTCGTAGGTGTCGGGCCTGGGCCCGGGGATGCCGGCGTAGATGTGCAGCAGGGCCAGGATCATCATCAGGGCGGAGACGATCGACGCCCCGATCGGCCCGTAGCGGAAGGCGATGAACATCGACATCGGGAACATCATCAGCGCCAGCACCGCGCTGTGCCCGCTGAACAGCATCACCGCGTAGGCCAGCGCCGCCAGGCTCGCCAGGCCCAGCTCCCAGGCGGGCCGGTCGAACACCTTGTAGCGCCGCGGGCGCAGCAGGGTGGCCATGGTCGGCACCGCGATGGCGGCCCCCAGCATGTGCCCGGTGAACCAGCCGACGGCGGCGCTCGTGGCGGTGCGCGGCGCGCCGAAGTTGGGCAGGAAATAGCAGGCGACGGCCGAGGCCAGGCAGGCCGGCGTCGCCGCCAGGAGCAAGAACCGGATCAGCGTCTTCGAATCGGCGAAGTTGAGGCTGGGCGGGCAGGTCTTGCGGACCAGGAAGGCCAGCAGCATGGCTTCGGGAATGCTGAGCAGGGTGCGCGAGGAGAAGCCGAAGGCCCCGTTGGCGAGGATGTTCTCGCCGATCGCGGCCAGCACGATCCACTTCCAGTTCGTGGGCTTGGTCAGCAGGAAGGCGGCCGCCATCACCCCGCCCGCCGGCCAGATCGCGGCCGTGGCGTTGAGGTTCAGGAAGGTGCGGCGGCCGACGATCAGCAGGGTGTAGCCGATCAGCCCGGTCCAGAAGGCGACGTCCAGGTCGCCAAGACGCCAGGGCCTGCGCTCCACAGCCATGCTCAACGAGCCCCCCACGTTTGTTGTCCTTGCCCCATTGAGCGGCGCGCACCCTTAAGAAACAGCAACGTTTCGCTGGCCCGCCGCGCCATTGCGGTGCGGCCTTGCGTCGCTCTGCCGACGGAGCGTCCGGCTCAGCCCTTCGGCCCGATCGCCTGCCCGTTCACCGTGGCGCTCACCAGGGAGCCGCCGCTGCTCCCGTCCTTCAGGGGATGGATCACCACGACGACGTGATCGCCCGGCTTCAGGGCGGTGCGCGACCAGCCCTGGCGGGCCATGGTGGCGGCGCTGGCGCCCTCGATCGACCATTCCGCGTCCTTGCCGGCCTGGTCCACCACGATCAACTGGATCCAGGTGTGCGGGTTGGTCCACTGGAACTGCTTCACCTGGCCTTCCAGGGTCATGCTCTTGCTGGGGTCGAACAGGGCGAAGGAGTGATGCGCCGCCGCCGGGCCCGCGCTCGCCGCCGCCATCGCGACCATCAGCCCGATCGCCCGGGCCTTGGTCGTCCAGGAGCTGGTTTTGCCGGATTGGATCTTCCTGGGCCGGGTCATGCGAACGCCTCCCTTGTCGAGGCCGCCGACTCCGGCGGCGATCGTCAGTATAGCCCGTTTCCGGCCGCGCCGGGACCGGGTCGAGCCGTCAGCGTGTCCGCCGCCGCGGCGGTTCCACGGCCGTTAGCAAGTCCGCAACTCGGGCCTGCAAGATTGCCGCAGAACGCTCGGGAGGCGGTGTGCTCAAGCAGAAACTACTGGGCGCGGCGTTTGCGGCCTGTGACCTGGTGTTCGAGGTCGACGGCCAGGGCATGATCACCTTCGCCCTGGGCTCGACCCAGGGCCTGGTCGCCGAAGCCGACGGGGCCCTCGAAGGCCAGTGCTGGCGCAACCTGTTCAGCGTCGACGATCAGCATCTTCTCGCCGCCCTGCTGCGCAGCGTCGGGCCGGCCGAACGCAAGGGCCCGCTGGCGGTGACCCTGGCGCCGGAGAGCGCCGACGCGCCCGGGCGGCCCGCGGCCCTGTCGGTGTTCCGCCTGCCGGACCGGGCCGGCCGGCCCCTGTCGTGCGCCCTGACCTTCCACGGCCTGTCCGGCTGGAGCGGCCCCGCCGACCATCTGCTGTCCAAGGAGGCCTTCGCCGACACCACCCGCCGGCTGATGCGCGAGGCGGAGGACGCCGGTCTGGCCCTGCGCATCGACCTGGTGCAGGTCGATGGCCTTGCGGCCGACGCGGGCGGGGATGGCGAGGCCCTGCGCCGTCGCCTCACGGCCACCCTGCGCGCCAACGCCTTCAACGGGGAGGGGGCCGCCGAACTGGGCCCCGACCGCTTCGCCGTGCTGCGTCCGAGCTATGCCTCGACCGCCGACCTGGACCAACAGCTGCGCGAGGTTGCGGGCGCGGCGGTCAAGCCGGTCGCCAGCCTGCCGCTGTCGGCCGCCTCGGTCGACGAGAACATCCGCGCCCTGCGCTACGCCCTGGACCAGTACATCGAGGGCGGCGCGCAGGAGGCGTCGGTCAACTTCGCCGCCGTGGTGCAGAGGACCGCGCGCGAGGCGGCCAAGCTGAAGGAGGCCCTGGCCTCGCAGGCCTGGAGCCTGGTCTACCAGCCGGTGGTCAATCTGAAGGACGCCTCCCTGCACCACTTCGAGGCCCTGGCCCGCTTCGAGCCGGGCGCCAGTCCGGCGCCCTCCATCTGCCTGGCCGAGGAGCTGGGGCTGATCGCCGAGCTGGACCTGGCGGTGGCGCGCAAGGTGGTGGCGGTGCTGTCCGGCCGCAACTCGACCGCCTCGATCGCCGTCAACCTCAGCGCCGCCTCCCTGATGCAGCCGGCCTTCCATACGGCCCTCGCCGCCATAACCGAGCACGACTCCCGCCTCAGGCCGCGCCTCCTGCTGGAGCTGACCGAGACCCACAGCCTGACCGACCTGGAGTCGGCCGGCCGCGCGATCCGCGACCTGCGGCGCCTGGGCCATGCCGTGTGCCTGGACGACTTCGGCGCCGGCGCCGCATCGCTCGACTACCTGCGCCAGCTCGAGGTCGACTTCATCAAGTTCGACGGCCGCTACATCCGCACCCTGGCGCCCGGATCGCGCGACGAGACGATCCTCCGGCACATGGTCGGCCTCTGCCGCGAGCTCGGCATCAGCACCATCGCCGAGATGGTCGAGACCGCCGAGACCCGCCGGGTGGCGCAGAGCGTCGGCGTGGACCTGGGCCAGGGCTGGTGCTTCGCCAAACCCAGCGCCGACCTGGTCTATCCGCCGCCGTCCGTGGCCGTGCCGGTCCGCCGCAAGGGCGAGGTGGCGAGCTGGGGGTGACCCCGCAGGCCCCGCCGAGCCGCGATCGATCCTGCCCCTGGCGGCGGAACCGCCGGCCCCGGCGACGGTTACAGCGGGAGGAGGAGTCTGCTGATGCACCTGGCGATCCTGGCGGCGGCCGCCATCCTGGCCGCGGCGCAAGGCGGGGCCGCCGATCAGCCCCTCGACAAGCCCGCCGAGCCGAGCCGGGGCGCGCGGGTGGACGATCTGGTGGCCAGCGGCTTCGTCGTCGTGAGGGACACCAAGGTGCTGGGCGACTTCGAGGGCTGCGACTACGGCCGCGAGGTGCCGCTCGCCGGCGGCACGTTCAAGTGCAGCGGCTTCAGCTACATGCACGCCAGCAACCCCAAGGCCGTGCTGCTGAGGAGCCCGGACGGGCGGCAGTACAAGCTGGTGGTGGGCAATGCGGTGTTCGACGGCGCCTTCTCCTGAATCCGCCGCCCGCCGGATGACGCTGATGTGAAAAAAGTTCCCTTGTCGGGGAACTTCGCCTGCGGGCGAGTGTTGCCGTGGTTGGGCCAGGGGGTCGGATTCTCCGAACAACGGACCGTACACCGGAACGTAGCCTCCGGCGGCGGGACGCTAAGCTCCTTCAGGCTTGTTTGATCGGAGGGGGCTTATGGCTTCGGGCACCATCGCGGAACGCAACGTCAGCGCGCGCAAGGCCACTGGCAAAGCCAAATCTTCGGCGGCGAAACCCGCGACCGATGGCGCCCAGGCCGCCAATGTGCGGCAGCTTCTCGCGGCCCTGAAGGCGTTCCGGCGCGGCGACTTCTCGGTGCGCCTGCCGCACGACCTGCCCGGCGTCGAAGGCGAACTGGCCGATGTGTTCAACGAGGTCGTCGAGCTCAACGACCGCATGACCCGCGAGTTCGAGCGCCTCGGCGAGGTGGTCGGCAAGCAGGGCAAGATCAATCACCGGGCCAAGCTGCCGGGCGCCGCGGGGTCGTGGGCCGCCAGCGTCGACGCGGTCAACAACCTGATCACCGACATGGTGCACCCGACCGCCGAAATGGCCCGCGTGATCGGCGCCGTGGCCAAGGGCGACCTTTCCCAGACCATGGACCTGGAGAACGAGGAGCGGCCTCTGCGCGGCGAGTTCCAGCGCATCGGCAAGGTGGTGAACACCATGGTGGGCCAGCTCGGCTCGTTCGCCTCGGAAGTGACGCGTGTGGCGCGCGAGGTGGGCACCGAGGGCAAGCTCGGCGGCCAGGCGCAGGTGCGCGGCGTGGCCGGCACCTGGAAGGACCTGACCGACAACGTGAACCTGATGGCCGCCAACCTGACCGGCCAGGTGCGCAACATCGCCGAGGTGACCACCGCGGTGGCCAACGGCGACCTGTCGCGCAAGATCACCGTGGACGTGAAGGGCGAGGTGCTGGAGCTGAAGAACACCATCAACACCATGGTGGACCAGCTCAACTCCTTCTCCTCGGAAGTGACGCGCGTGGCCCGCGAAGTGGGCACCGAGGGCAAGCTCGGCGGCCAGGCCCAGGTGCGCGGCGTGACCGGGGCCTGGAAGGACCTGACCGACAACGTGAACTTCATGGCCGCCAACCTGACCGGCCAGGTGCGCAACATCGCCGAGGTGACCACCGCCGTGGCCCGCGGAGACCTTTCGCGCAAGATCACCGTGGACGTGAAGGGCGAGGTGCTGGAGCTGAAGAACACCATCAACACCATGGTGGACCAGCTCAACGGCTTCGCCTCGGAAGTGACCCGCGTGGCGCGCGAAGTGGGCACCGACGGCAAGCTCGGCGGCCAGGCGCGGGTGGAGGGCGTGACCGGCGCCTGGAAGGACCTGACCGACAACGTGAACTTCATGGCCGCCAACCTGACCGGCCAGGTGCGCAACATCGCCGAGGTGACCACCGCTGTGGCCATGGGCGACCTCTCCAAGAAGATCACCGTGGACGTGAAGGGCGAGATCCTGGAGCTGAAGAACACCATCAACACCATGGTGGACCAGCTCAACGCCTTCTCCTCGGAAGTGACGCGCGTGGCCCGCGAAGTGGGCACCGACGGCAAGCTCGGCGGCCAGGCCCAGGTGAAGGGCGTGACCGGGGCCTGGAAGGACCTGACCGACAACGTCAACGGCATGGCCGCCAACCTGACCGGCCAGGTGCGCAACATCGCCGAGGTGACCACCGCCGTGGCCATGGGCGACTTGTCCAAGAAGATCACCGTGGACGTGAAGGGCGAGATCCTCGAGCTGAAGAACACCATCAACACCATGGTGGACCAGCTCAACGGCTTCGCCTCGGAAGTGACCCGCGTGGCCCGCGAAGTGGGCACCGACGGCAAGCTCGGCGGCCAGGCCCAGGTGCCCGGGGTGGGCGGCACCTGGAAGGACCTGACCGACAACGTGAACTTCATGGCCGCCAACCTGACCGGCCAGGTGCGCAACATCGCCGAGGTGACCACCGCCGTGGCCAACGGCGACCTCTCCAAGAAGATCACGGTGGACGTGAAGGGCGAGATCCTGGAGCTGAAGAACACCATCAACACCATGGTGGACCAGCTCAACGGCTTCGCCTCGGAAGTGACCCGCGTGGCGCGCGAAGTGGGTACGGAAGGCAAGCTGGGCGGCCAGGCCCAGGTGCGCGGAGTGGCCGGCACCTGGAAGGACCTGACCGACAACGTGAACATGATGGCCGCCAACCTGACCGGCCAGGTGCGTAACATCGCCGAGGTGACCACCGCGGTGGCCAAGGGCGACCTTTCCAAGAAGATCACCGTGGACGTGAAGGGCGAGATCCTGGAGCTGAAGTCCACCATCAACGTGATGGTGGACCAGCTCAACGGCTTCGCTTCCGAAGTGACCCGCGTGGCCCGCGAGGTGGGCACGGAGGGCAAGCTCGGCGGCCAGGCGGCGGTGCCCGGCGTGGCCGGCACCTGGAAGGACCTGACCGACAACGTCAACATGATGGCCGCCAACCTGACCGGGCAGGTGCGCAACATCGCCGACGTGGTGACCGCGGTGGCCATGGGCGACCTGAAGCGCAAGCTGACCCTGGACGCCAAGGGCGAGATCGCCTCCCTGGCCGACACCATCAACGGCATGATCGAGACCCTGGCCACCTTCGCCGACCAGGTGACCAACGTGGCCCGCGAGGTGGGTTCGGAAGGCAAGCTCGGCGGCCAGGCCAAGGTGCCCGGCGCCGCCGGCCTGTGGCGCGACCTGACCGACAACGTCAACGAGCTGGCCGCCAACCTGACCACCCAGGTCCGCGCCATCGCCGAGGTGTCCACCGCCGTGACCAAGGGCGACCTGACCCGGTCGATCACCGTGGAGGCGTCGGGCGAAGTGGCCGCCCTGAAGGACAACATCAACGAGATGATCCGCAACCTGAAGGATCAGACGTTGAAGAACACCGAGCAGGACTGGCTGAAGACCAACCTGGCGCGTTTCACGCGCATGCTACAGGGCGAGCGCGACCTGTCGACGGTGTCGAACCTGGTGCTGTCGGAGCTGGCCCCGCTGATCAACGCCCAGCACGGGGTGTTCTACGTCTCGGACCGCGACGACGACGGCCAGATGGTGATGAACCTGGCGGCCAGCTACGCCTTCAACAACCGCAAGCACCTGGCCAACTCGTTCCGCCTGCGCGAAGGCCTGGTCGGCCAGTGCGCCCACGAGAAGTCGCGCATCCTGCTGACCAACGTGCCCAAGGACTATGTGCAGATCTCGTCCGGGCTCGGGGAGTCGGCGCCGCTCAACATCATCGTCCTGCCGGCCCTGTTCGAAGGCGAGGTGAAGGCGGTGATCGAGCTGGCCACCTTCGGCGAGTTCTCCGAGACCCACCAGAGCTTCCTCGACCAGCTGATGGAATCCATCGGCATCGTGCTCAACACCATCGCCGCCAACATGCGGACGGAGGGGCTGCTCAAGCAGTCGCAGCTGCTGACCTCGGAGCTGCAGGCGCAGCAGGAGGAGCTGAAGAAGACCAACGACCGGCTGGAGCAGCAGGCCGCCTCGCTCCGCCAGTCCGAGGAGCTGCTGCGCACCAAGCAGGACGAGCTGCAGACCACCAACGCCGAGCTGGAGGACAAGGCCAAGCTGCTGTCCGTCCAGAACCAGCAGGTGGAGGCCAAGAACCGCGAGGTCGAGCAGGCCAAGATGGCCCTGGAGGAGAAGGCCGAGCAGCTGGCCCTGACCTCCAAGTACAAGTCCGAGTTCCTGGCCAACATGAGCCACGAGCTGCGCACGCCGCTCAACAGCCTGCTCATCCTGTCGAAGATGCTGTCGGAGAACAGCCACGGCAACCTGACCGACAAGCAGGTGGAGTTCGCCCGCAACATCCACAGCGCCGGTTCGGACCTGCTGGGCCTGATCAACGACATCCTCGACCTGTCGAAGATCGAGTCCGGCACCGTCACCCTCGACATCGGCGAGATGTCGTTCTCGGCCCTTCGCGACCAGATGGACCGGACCTTCGCCCAGATCGCCCAGAGCAAGAAGCTGGACTTCACGATCGACGTCGATCCCGAACTGCCGCACGCCATGTACACCGACGACAAGCGCCTGCAGCAGATCATCAAGAACCTGCTCAGCAACGCCTTCAAGTTCACCGAACAGGGCGAGGTGTCGCTGTCGGTGCGCAAGGCGCGGCGCGGCTGGAGCCCGGCCAACGACCACCTGAACAACGCCGGCCAGGTGCTGGCCTTCAGCGTCAAGGACAGCGGCATCGGCATCCCCGAGGACAAGCAGCGCCTGATCTTCGAGGCCTTCCAGCAGGCAGACGGCACCACCAGCCGCAAGTACGGCGGCACCGGCCTGGGCCTGTCGATCAGCCGGGAGATCACCCGCATGCTCGGCGGCGAGCTGACGGTGGTGAGCAAGAGCGGGGAGGGCTCCACCTTCTCCCTCTACCTGCCGCTCAACTTCAGCCCGGCCGCGCCCCAGGTCACCCTGCCCATGCGCCTTGCGCAGAATTCGCCGGTGTTCCGCATCACCACGTCCACCGCCTCGGCCGAGGCGATCGAGGCGGTGCAGGACGACCGCGAGGAGATCGAGCGCGACGACCGGGTGGTGCTGATCGTCGAGGACGATCCGCGCTTCGCCGCCATCCTGCTGTCGCTGGTGCGCGACGGCGGCTTCAAGGGGGTGGTCACCGGCGAGGGCATGGCCGTGCTGTCCCTGGCCCGCCGCTTCCAGCCCGACGCGATCATGCTCGACATCGGTCTGCCGGACATGGACGGCCTGGCCCTGCTCGACATGCTCAAGCGCACGCCCGAGACCCGGCACATCCCGGTGCAGGTGATCTCCGCCGACGATCAAGCGGCGCTCGGCCTGTCGCTCGGCGCGTACGGCTTCACCTCCAAGCCGGTGGAGCGCGAGGCGGTGGTCTCGACCCTCGATCACGTCAAGAAGTTCGTCTCGGCCGAGAGGCGGCGCGTGGTGCTCGCGGGGCCGGACGGCGAGGCAGCCGCGGCCCTGCGCGAGGAGTTCGGCGAGGTCGAGCTCGCGTCGGGCCTGGCCGAGGCCGCCGCGATGGCCACCGCGGCCGGCGTGCAGGCCTGTGTCGTCGCCGATGCGCGGCAGGCGCCGGTCAGCGAGCTGATCGACCAGGTGCGCGAGCATCAGGCCGCCGTCTGTCCGATGGTGATCTATGCGCCCGAGGAGCTGGAGGCCGAGGACGACCGGCGGCTGCGGCTGGCGGTGTTCAACGGCCAGGCGCGCCTGGCCCGCGGCCTGGAACAGCTGATCGACCAGACCAGCCTTTTGATGCACGCCCCGGTCGAGGGCCTGTCCGACCCGGCCAAGGCCATCGTCGCCCGGACCCGCCACGCCGACGCCCTGCTGCAGGGCCGCACCGCCGTGGTGATCGACGACGACATCCGCAACATCTTCTCGCTGGCCAGCGCGCTCGAGGAGTACGGCATCGCCCTGCAGTACGCCGAAAGCGGCCGGGCCGGCCTGGAGCTTATGGACAGCCTGCCCCAGGTCGATATGGTGTTGGTCGACATCATGATGCCTGACATGGATGGGTACGAAACCATTCGCGAGATCCGCTCTCGGGGACGCTTCGGAGACCTTCCGGTGATCGCGGTCACGGCCAAGGCGATGAAGGGCGACCGGCAGAAGTGCATCCAGGCCGGGGCGTCCGACTATGTCTCCAAGCCGGTCGACGTGGACCAGCTGGTGTCGGTGCTGCGCGTGTCCCTGCAGCGGGTCGATGCGGTGCGCCTGGCGTCCGAGCCGGTCGCGGCCCCCGGCGCAGGCTGACGGATGGGTGTGATCCAGTCGGTCTCAGCAGCAGTGACCTCCGACACGGCCCCGGCCCAGGCGGCGGCTTCCGGGGCGCGGGTGCTGATCGTCGACGACGACGAGCGCAACGCCTTCGCCGCGGTCCAGGCGCTGGAAGGGCTCGGGCACGAGCTGGTGGTCGCCCATTCGGGCAAGGAGGCCCTGCGCCAGCTGCTCGAGGGCGACTTCGCGGCCATCCTGCTCGACCTGCACATGCCCGAGATGGACGGCTACGAGACCGCCCGCTTCATCGGCGGCCATCCGCGCACCAAGCACATCCCGATCGTGTTCGTGACGGCGGTGTTCCGCGACGAGGCCCACCTGTTCCAGGCCTATACCGCCGGCGCCGTGGACGTGGTGTTCAAACCGGTCGACCCGTTCATCCTCCGCGCCAAGGTCTCGGTCCTGGTCGATCTGCACCTGAAGACGATGGAGGTCAGCCGCCAGGCGGAGCGGCTCAAGGCGCTGATCGACGAGAACGCCAAGGTCCATGCCGAGAAGCTGGAGACCGAGCGGGCCCTGCGCCGCGCCCAGGAGCGCCAGGACGCGATTCTCAAGTCCCTGCCGATCGTGATCCACGCCCGCGCCGCCGAGCCGCCGTTCGCGCCGCTGTTCGTGTCCGACCAGGCCGAGGCGGTCTGCGGCTTTCCGGCCGGCCGTTTCATGGACGAGCCGGGCTTCGGCTTCGGCCGGGTGCATCCGGACGACGCGGACCGCGTGGCCGAGGCCTTGCGCGGGGCGCTCGAGACGGGGACCTACGCCTGCGAGTACCGTTGGATGGGGGGTGACGGGATCTACCGCAGCTTCCTCGACCGGGGCATCGCCGCCCCCTCCGACGAGGGGCAGGTGTTGTTCGGCAGCCTGCAGGACGTCACCGAGCACAAGGCGCTCGAGCAGCAGCTCGCCCAGGCCCAGAAGATGGAGGCGGTCGGCCAGCTCACCGGCGGGGTGGCCCACGACTTCAACAACCTGCTGACCATCGTCATGGGCAACGCCGACATGCTGATGCGCAGGGTGGAGGCCGACAGTCCGCTGCTCGCCAAGCTGCAGGCGATCCGCAAGGCGGCCGAGCGCGGTCAGGCGCTCAATCGCCAGCTCCTGGCCTTCGCCCGCCGCGACCGGCTGCGCTCCGAGGTGACCAACGTCGACGCCCTGATCGCCGACTTCCTGCCGCTGATCGTGCAGGCCGTGGGGGAGTCGGTGACCGTGGTCTCCGAACCGGCGGGGGAGGATCTCCGGGTCGAGGTCGATCCGGCGCACCTGGAGACGGCGCTGCTGAACCTCGCGGTCAATGCGCGCGACGCCATGCCCGAGGGCGGCCGCCTGACCATCCGTGTGTCGCGCGTCTCCGGGCGGATCCCCGGCCGCGCCGCCGCGGGCGGCAAGACCCAGGGCGAGTTCGCCGTCATCGAGGCCGAGGACATCGGCTGCGGCATGTCCGAGGAGGTGGTGCGGCACGTGTTCGAACCCTTCTTCACCACCAAGGAGGTGGGCAAGGGCTCGGGCCTCGGCCTGGCCCAGGTCTACGGCTTCATGCAGCAGTCGGGCGGCGAGGTGCGGGTGCAGAGCCGGCAGGGGCAGGGCACCGTGTTCCAGCTCTACCTGCCGCTCACCGACCGGTCGGCGCCCTCGGCCGTCGCGCCGCCCGCGGTCGGCAAGACGGTGGTCGGCGGCTCGGAGGAGCTGCTGGTGGTGGAGGACGACGAGCAGGTGCGCGCCCTCACCGTGGAGATGCTCCAGGGGCTCGGCTACGCCGTGGTGGTCGCGCCCAACGCCAAGGCGGCGCTCACCCTGCTGAAGAGCAAGAAGACCTTCGGCGCCCTGATGACCGACGTGGTCATGCCCGGCGGCATGAGCGGCATCCAGCTGGCCAAGTCGGCGCGCAAGCTCCGGCCCGATCTGCCGATCCTGCTTACCTCGGGCTACGCGGGCGGGCAGGGGGCGGCCGACGACGAGTTCGCCTTCCTGTCCAAGCCCTACGAGCTGGGCGTCCTGGCCTCGCGGCTGCGCGAGCTGTTCGGCGAGGCCGTGGCGGCGTCCTGAGGGCGATCAAGCTTGGCTATATTGAATATAAGCGTGACCGTTACTGTGGTTGTGCTGCCCAAGCGCGGCAACAAATCCTGGTGTAGGTGAAACGAACCTCCGACTTGGCTGTTAAACCGTCGGTCCGGCGCGCCCGGACGGTGGAGACAGTTCATGAGCGAACCCGATCGGGGGACGGGCCAGGACTCCTATCGCCGGCCGCGAGAGCTGGAAGAGGGGGGCTGGCGCGTCGAGGAGCGGCGCAGCTTCCGATCTGACGACCCCGGGGCATCCGCCTTCGCCCGGCCGGAGCTGCGCAGCTGGTCTCCCGACTCCGATCGCGCCTTCGTCGTGATTCCGTGCCTCAACGAGGCCCCGCACATCGAGGCCCTGGTGCGGCGCCTGCTCGACGATCCCGACTGGCGCGACCCCCTGGTGGTGGTGGCCGACGGCGGCTCGACCGACGGCACCCAGCAGATCGTTCGCGCCCTGGCCGCGGAGGACCGGCGCGTGCGCCTGCTCGACAATCCCCGCCGGTTGCAGGCGAGCGCGGTGAACCTGGCGGCGGCCCGCCATGGCCGGGGCCGGCGCTTCATGGTGCGGGTCGACGCTCACGCCGGCTATCCCGAGGCCTATGTCTCGCGCCTGGTGTCCGAGGCCTGCCGCACGGGCGCCGCCTCGGTTGTGGTGGCCATGGACACCGTGGGCGCAGGCGGCTTCCAGAGCGCGGCGGCGGCGGCGCAGAACTCCGTCCTCGGCGTCGGCGGCTCGGCGCACCGGATGGGCCGCGCCTCGGGCTGGGTCGAGCACGGCCACCACGCCCTGTTCGACCTCGGTCACTTCTTCGGCGTCGGCGGCTACGACGAGAGCTTCCGCGCCAACGAGGACGCCGAATACGACGTGCGCCTGAACCAGCGCGGCGGGCGGGTGTGGATGTCGGGGGAGGTGAGGGTGACCTACTATCCCCGGTCCACCGCCCTGTCCCTGTTCCGCCAGTACCTGCACTACGGCCAGGGCCGGGCCCGCACCCTGTTGCGCCACCGGCAACGGCCCAGGCTGCGCCAGCTCGTGCCGGCGGCGGTGTTCCCCGCTGTGGTTCTGGCGCCCCTCGGCCTGCTCGCGCCGGCGATGGCCCTGCCGGCGGCGGTGTGGTTCGGCGCCTGCCTGGCGGGCGGCGTGGCGCTCGGCCTCAAGACCGGCCGGCGCGAGGCGTTCGGCGCCGGCGTGGCGGCCGCGGTGATGCACCTGGCCTGGTCGGTCGGCTTCTGGCGGCAACTGGTGTCCGGACCCGAGGCCGGGCCGTGGCGGCCCAGCCTGGTGGCGCGTGAGGGGTTCAATTCATGAGCGCGGCGCCCGCTGACGCCTCGCCCAGGGTCTCCCTGGTCATGGCCAACTACAACGGCGCCCGCCATCTCGCCGAGGCCGTCGAGTCGGCCCGCCGCCAGACCCTGGCCGACTGGGAGCTGATCCTGGTCGACGACGCCTCCACCGACGACAGCCTGGCCATCGCCGTGGCCCTGGCCCAGGCCGATCCCCGCATCAAGGTGCTGGCGCAGGCGCGCAACCGGGGCCCCGCCGCCGCCCGCAACCGCGCGCTGGCCGCCGCCCGCGGCGCCTGGATCGCCGTGGTCGACAGCGACGACGTGATGCTGCCCGAGCGCCTCGAGCGCCTCATGGCCCGCGCCGAGGCGGAGGCGGCCGCGGTCGTGGCCGACGACCAGCTGATCTGCGCCGCCGACCTGTCCGGCGGAACGCCCTTCATCGGCAAGGCCCTGGCCGGGCGCCTGGCGCGCGTGGACCTGGCCACCTTCATCGACTCCAGCCGCCTCTACGCCCGCCTGCCGGACCTCGGCTTCCTCAAGCCGATGATCAGCGCCGAGCTGGTCGCCCGCTCGGGCGCCCGCTACGACGAGAGCCTGCGGATCGGCGAGGACTTCCACTTCCTGGTCGCCCTGCTGGCGGCCGGCGCGCGCATGGCCCTGGAGCCCGAGCCGCTCTACCTCTACCGCAAGCACGCCGGTTCGATCTCCCATCGCTTCAAGCCCGAGATCCTGGCCGCCATGCTCGCCGCCGACACCCGCGCTCGGGACCGCCTGCGCGACCCCGCCGCCGTGCGCGCCATGACCCGGCGCATCGACAGCGCCAAGTCGTGGGCGGTGCACGAACGGGTGATGGCCGAGGCCAAGGCGGGACGGTGGCTCAAGGCCGCCGGCGCCGCGGCGTCCCGGCCGCACGCCTGGCGCCTGATCAGCCGGCCGCTGCGCAAGCGTCTGTCCGAGGCGATCCGCGGGCGGTCCGGCCGGGCCAAGTCGGGGCCCGAGTCCGGGTCTGGGCCGATCCTGAACCTCTCAACCGAAGAAGGAGCCTGACATGGGCGCAGCGGCCCATCCGGGTGTGGTGTGCGTGATCATCGCCGCCAAGAACGCGCGCGAGACCATTGCGCGGGCGGTGTCCTCGGCTCTGGCCGAGATCGCCGTGGGCGAGGTGGTGGTGGTGGACGACGGCTCGACCGACGACACCGCCGCGATCGCCCGCTCCGTCGACGACGGCTCGGGCCGCCTGCAGGTGCTGCACCTGCCGCGCAACCTCGGCCCGGCGGCGGCGCGCAACCGCGGCATCCGCGCGTCTTCGGCGCCCTATGTCACCGTGCTCGATGCGGACGACTACTGGCTGCCGGGACGGCTCCAGGCGCTGCTGGCCGAGATGAAGGACCACGACTTCGTGGCCGACGACCTGCTGCGCGTGGTCGAGGGGCGCGAGCACGAGCCGCCCACCACCCTGACCGGCGGCGCCCTGCACCTGCCGGCCGACCTCGGCCTGGCCGACTTCGTCCTTGGCAACGTCAGCCGCAAGGGTCGCCACCGCCAGGAGCTCGGCTTCCTCAAGCCGGTGATGCGCCGCGCCTTCCTGCACGACCACCACCTGGCCTACGACGAGAGCCTGAGGCTGGGCGAGGACTACGTGCTCTACGCCCAGGCCCTGGCGCGTGGGGCGCGCTTCCGCCTGATCCCCGCCGCGGGCTACGTCGCGGTGGAGCGGGCGGAGTCGATCAGCGGCTCGCACGGCGCCGCCGAGCTTGCGGCCTACGCCAAGGCCAGCCGCGCCCTGCTCGAGGAGCCCGGCCTGTCGCCGAAGGAGCGGGCGGCCCTGGCTGTCCACGCCCGGCAGGTCCGCTCCAAGCTGCATTTCCAGAAGGTGCTGGCCGTCCGCCGCCGCAGCGGCATGGCGCCGGCGCTGGGGGTGATGTTCGCCGACCCCCTGGGCGCGGCCTATGTGCTGTCGCAGGCCGCCGCCGCCCGGCTCGCGCGCTGGCGCGCGCGCCGCTCCATGGCAGAGGCTGTTTATTGATCAGCCTCTGTAAAGCGACCTGGAGTGTGGAACGCCTGCGGGAAAATGGCGTTGTTAGGCGAAGTTAAGATGAGCTGCATCGCTCGGCGAAGCTGAGCAATACTCTAGGGGATATTGGGATGAACGGTCGTGTGGTGACGGCGGCTGTGGGGGCCCTGATCTTGGCGGCGCCCCTGGCGGCGACTGGCGCGCAGGCTCAGGCCCTGGCGGCCGCGGCGCTGCGCGAGCAGGCGGCCACGGCCGCCCCGGCGGCGGCGAGCGACTATCGCATCGGCCCGCAGGACACGCTGGAGATCGATGTCTTTCAGCTGAACGACCTCAACCGCACGGTGCAGGTCGACTCCGGCGGCCAGATCCTGCTGCCCCTGCTGGGCCAGGTGCCGGCGGCCGGCAAGACCTCCAAGGAGCTGTCCAACGACATCGCCGCCCAGCTGGGCGACAAGTACCTCAACAACCCGCAGGTGACCGTGGTGGTCAAGGACGCCCAGGGCCAGCGGATCACCGTCGACGGCGCGGTGACCCAGCCGGGCGTCTACAGCCTGACCGGGCCGACGACCCTGATGCAGGCGGTGGCCCTGGCCAAGGGTCCCGACACCAAGATGGCCAATCTGCACAAGGTGACGGTCTATCGGATGGACGGCCCGGCCCGCCGCCAGCAACTCTACGACCTGCAGGCGATCCGCGACGGCAAGACGCCCGACCCGCTGATCTACGGCAAGGACGTGATCGTGGTCGACCAGTCCGGCGGGCGCGGCTTCCTGCGCGACCTCGGCACCGTTGCGCCCATCATCTCGATGCTGCGCTGGGGTTGGTGAGGCCGCCAATGTCCCCTGATTCACGCACGACTCGGCCGATCATAAGTAATGATCGGTCAAATGGACAGATTTGTGTCTCGATATACAACAATAACAACAACGAAACTGAGGGCAGGGAACGCTTGAGGACCGGTCACGTTTACAACGCGGCTGACTTGTATTGGGAATGGGGGACGGCCCTTGGGCGGCGGACCTCACTTGATCTGATGGCCTGCACAGCGCATGCGGCCCGACCCGTGAGCACGGCGTCGGGACATGCCGATCTCGAAGGCGCCTGCTGATGAACAGTCTAATGCCTATCACGCACGACCTTCCCGCCTCGATGGGCGGGGGAGGCATGCGCCCCTATGAAACCGAACGCGTCGACCTCAGGGAGCTGATCGGAACCCTGCTGCGCCGCGCCTGGCTGGCGATCGGCGTGGGCCTGGTGCTGTTCGCCGCGGTGCTGGCGGTGGTGATGAACATCACGCCCAAGTACACTGCCTACGGCTCGGTGCTGATCGACCCGCACCACACCAACCTGACCTCGACCGAGCAGCGCGCGGACGGCCTGCCGCCAGACACCAGCGCGGTGGACACCCAGGTCGAGGTGCTGCGCTCGCCCGCCCTGGGCGAGGCGGTGGTGCGCAAGATGGCGCTGTACAACGTCCCCGAGTTCAACCCCGAGCTCAAGGGCAAGCCCGGCCACATCACCAACCCCAGCGCCTGGACGATCTCGCGGGTGACTGAGCAGGTCATGGCCCGCACGCTGGTCAAGCGCTCCGGCCTGACCTACGTGATCCAGGTGGCGTTCACCTCGAAGTATCCGGCCCGCGCGGCCGAGGTGGTGAACACCTACATGGCCACCTACATGCAGCGCCAACTCGACGCCAAGTCGTCGGCGATCGTCAAGGCCAACCACGACCTCGGTCCGAACATCGAGCGCCTGCGCGCCGACGCCGAGGTCGCCCAGGCCAAGGTCCAGCAATACAAGGCCGCCCACAACCTGATGAGCGTCGAGGGCGGCACCATGGCCGAGCAGGAGGTCTCGACCCTCAACGAGCAGATCGCCAAGGCCAAGGCCGACGCGGCCGAGCACCAGGCGCGCCTGTCGACCGCGCTTGACCAGGTCAAGCGCGGCGGAGGCGGCCAGGACGTGGGCGCGGCCCTGGGGTCGGCGACCATCACCGACCTGCGCAAGCGCGAGTCCGAGCTGTCGACCCGCCTGGCCCAGCTGAAGACCGACTTCAAGGAAGGCTACCCCGACGTCCAGCGCACCCAGAACGAGCTGAATGACGTGCGCTTCCAGATCCAGCAGGAGATCAACCGCGTGATCTCCAACCTGCGGGCCGAGGCGGCCGCCGCCAGCCAGCGCGAATCCTCGCTCCTGGCCAGCCGCGCCGCCTCGCAAGGTCGCCTGACGGCCAACACGACGGCCCAGGTCGGCCTGTTCGGCCTGCAGCAGCGCGCCGACGCCGCCAAGCAGATCTATGAGGGCTACCTGAACCGCGCCAAGGAAGTGGCCGCCGAGAGCGGGCTGCAGCAGCCCGACGCCACGGTCAATTCGGCCGCCGTCGCACCGCTGCATCCGTCCTCGCCCAACATCCGCCTGGGCGTGGCCGCCGGCGCCGTGCTGGCCCTGATCGGGGGCGCCCTGGCCGCCGTGTTCGCCGAGATGTGGGATAGCAGCCTGCGCAGCCGCCAGGACGTGGAGCGCGAGCTGGGCCTGCCGCTGGCCGGCGCCCTGCCGGACTTCGCCTCGGTGCGCGGCCGCAAGAGCCGCCACGCCAAGCCCGGCGACTACCTCGTCAGCCACCCGCTCTCGAGCTTCGCCGAGGCCTACCGCAATGTGCGCGCCTTCATGCTGCTGGCCTCGGCCGACCGCGAGGCCAAGATGATCGCCGTCACCTCCTCGGTGCCGCGCGAGGGCAAGAGCCTGACGTCCCTGTGCCTGGCGCGCACCCTGGCCATGGCCGGCTCGCGGGTCATCCTGGTGGACTGCGATATGCGCCAGCGCGGGGTGACCAAGCTGGTCGGCGACACCGACATCGGCCTGGCCGAGGTGATCGAAGGCCGCAGCACCCTGTCGGAGGCGATGGTGCCCGACGCCAAGTCGAGCGCCTGGATCCTGCCTTCCACCAGCGCCACCTCGCCCGAGCACCATGACATCTTCGGCCGGCCCAAAGTGGACGAGATCTTCCAGGAGCTGCGCGACAGCTTCGACTACGTGATCCTCGACACGCCGCCGGTGCTGGGCGTGGCCGACGCCCGCGTGGTCTCGGCCCGCGCCGACCAGGTGCTGTACGTGGTGCGCTGGAACAAGACCCCGCGCCGAGCCGCCCAGTCGGGCCTGGACATCCTGCAGGAGTCCGGCGCCAACGTGGCCGGGGTGCTGCTGAGCCGGGTCAACGTCAAGAAGCAGGCGGCCTACGGCTACGGCGATAGCAGCGACTACTTCCAGTACTTCCGCAACTACTACATCGCCAACGCGTGACGGCGTGGGCCGGGCGGCGTTCGCGCGCCGCCCGGCCCGTCCTTCAGGACGGAGCCCGAATTCGACCGATGGCGCGACCTTTGATCCATTCCATCCTTGCCGCAGGCCTGGCCGCCGGCGCCCTCTGCCTCGGAGGTCCCGGCGGGACCGCCCCGGCCGCGGCCGCCGACGACGCGCCGCTCGCCAAGGCGCCCGACGGACGCCGACTGGTGATGACCTTCTCCGACGACTTCGCGCGCCTCAGCCGCGTGCGGGGCGGGGCGGGCGCCACCGGCGGGGTCTGGCGCACGGCCTTCAAGGAGGGCTCGCACGGCGGCATCCAGAACCGCACCCTGGAGAGCAACAAGGAGCTGCAGGTCTACGTCGACCCCGAGATGCCCGACCGGTCCGGCCGGCCCCTCGGCATTGATCCGTTCCAGGTGCACGACGGCCAGCTCGACCTGATCGCCCAGCCGGCCTCGCCCAAGGTCCAGGCCGAGATCGGCGGCCGGCCGTACACCTCCGGCATGATCTCCAACCAGCCGGCCTTTTCCCAGACCTATGGCTACTTCGAAGCCAAGGTGAAGCTGCCCAGGGGCAAGGGCCTGTGGCCCGCCGTGTGGATGCTGCCGTCCGACTTCGGCTGGCCGCCGGAGATCGACATCATGGAGAGCATCGGCAATCCGTTGCAGGCCTTCATGAGCGTGCATAGCGGGCCGGGCCCCAGCAAGGGCACCGAGGTCCATCCGACCTCCGACGGCTTCCACACCTACGCCGTGGCCTGGGACGCCAAGAACATCGTGTTCTACCTCGATGGGGTCGAAACCCAGCGGACCGCCACGCCGGCGGACATGCACAAGCCGATGTACGTCCTGGCCAACCTGGCGCTCGGCGGCGACTGGGCCGGAACCCCGGACGCCTCCACCGCCTTTCCCGCTAGGTTCTCGATCAAATACATCCGCGCCTACCGGTTCGCCTCATGACCTCCGCCCATCCCGACAGCGACGTTTTTATCGACCTGCGTCGCCAGCGCGCCTCCGGCCGCGGCGGCGGCGGAACGGTGCGCGATGCGGCCTTCGAGACGGTGCGGCCCGGCCGCGCCCGGCGCCGGCCGATCTGGATCGACCTCCGCCTGTTCTCGCTCGACGGCGCCTACGCCTTCGTCCTGTTCACGGCCATGCTGTTCGTGCAGCAGGCCGGATCCCTGTCCGGCCTCGCGATGGCCGTCCTGCCGCTGATGTACCTGGCGATCCGCCGCAGGCAGGCGCGCGAGGTGTTCAGGACCCGCTGGGTGCTGCTGGCGATCCCCGCCTTCGCCCTGCTGTCGGTCCTGTGGTCCGAAGCGCCGGGCCTGAGCGCCAAGTACGGCGTGGAGATGTGGCTGACCGCGGCCGCCGGCATCGGCCTGTCGGCGGCCCTGCGGCCCACGGCGGTGCTCAAGGGCGCCTGCCTGGCCTTCGCATTGTACATCTTCCTGTCGCTGGTCGCCGGCCGTTATACCGGGATGATGGATGCCGGCGGCGGCGCCGGGAGCGCCTTCACCGGCCTCGGCGACGGCAAGAACCTGATGGCCGACATCGCCTCCACCGGCTGCCTGATCGCCATCACCACTTTTCTGATCGGCCTGCGCCAGAAGCGGCCGGTGTGGACGGCCATCGGCCTGGCCACCCTCGTGGCGGCCGTCCGCATCGTCATCATGGCCCGATCGGCGGGGGCCATGCTGGCCGTAGGGGGCGCGGTGACGGCCCTGCTCTGCCTGGCCCTGCTCAGCCTGATGCCGCGGCCGGGCCGGATCGGCGCGATCGTCCTGACCTTCGCCAGCGTGGGCATCTTCGCCGCGGCGTTCAGGAACCTCGGCAACCTGCTGCTCGGCCTCGGCCTGCAGATGTTCGACAAGGACCCCACCCTGACTGGGCGCACCTACCTCTGGTACCGCGCCCACGACCTGATCGCCGAGAAGCCGTGGTTCGGCCGCGGCCTCTACGCCTTCTGGCGCCAGGGCAACACCGACGCCGAGGGCCTGTGGCAGTTCGCCGGCATTCTCGGCCGCAGCGGCTTCAACTTCCACAACACCCTGGTCGAGCTGACGGTGCAGCTGGGCATCGTCGGCGCCGCGATCTTCGTGCTGGTCGGTTTGCTCGGCCTGCTCGGCCTGGTCCGCCACTTCGTCCACCGGCCCAGCCTGATGCTGTGCTTCTGGCTGGCCTACATGCTCTATGTGGTCGTGCGCGCGCCGGTGGAGGCGGTGGGCTACGCCCCGTTCTACTTCTCCACCTGCCTGTTGTTCGGCGCCGCCGGAGCGGGTCTGCAGCGGCTGCCGCGCCGCGCATCGGTCAAGCCGCGGTTCCAGCCCCAGTCCCTGCGCCTCAAGCACTACTACGCCGCCCAGCAGACCCGGGCGGAGGCGATGGCGGGCGCGCCTTAGGCTCTTATTTCGCCGGTTCGGCGGGAGCGGGCTGCGTCTGGATCGGCTGGTCCGGCGCCGCGGCGGTGGGCGGCGGCGGCAGCTTCTGCAACGACGGCGCGGTGAGGTGGTCCAGGGCGTCCGGCAGGAACTCCCAGGGCACGGCGCCGGCCCATTTCACCCGGTTGAAGGCCTTGGCCGGGTCGTAGAGGTCGACCCCGCCCGGGACCAGGATGGCGGCTTCCAGGAGGCCCATGTTGCCCAGCAGGTTGGCCTGGGAGACGTAGGCGTCGTGGCGCGCGGCGGCGCGCGACAGCTCGGCCTGGCGCAGGCTCTGCTCGATGTAGAGCACCTCCAGGGTTGAGCGCAGGTCCGCCTGGCGCTCCTTGCGCACGCCGTCGTAGGCGACCTGGTTGGCCTGCACGCCCTGGTCGGCGTTGGTCACGTTCTCATGGGCCGCGAGATAGGCGCTCCAGGCCTGGCTGATCTGCTGCGCCATGGTGCGCCGCGCGTTCTCGGTCTGCATCCGGGCGCTGGTCTGGCGCTCGATCTGCTGGCGGATCTGGGAGTCGATCACCCCCCCGGCGAACAGCGGCTGGGTGACGGTGATGGTGGCCGCGAAGTCCGGCGGATAGATGTGCGGCACGAACGGCGACTCCGGACCGGAGAAGCCGTACTGCAGGCGCAGGCCGATGTTGGGCAGGCGCTGGTCCCGCGCTTCGGCGGTGCGCAGGCGCGCGGCCTGCTCGGCGTACTGCGACGAGCGCAGCCCGGGGTTGCCCTGCTCGCCGGTGGCCAGGGCTTGGTCGAGGGCGCCCGGCGCATTGGGCAGGGGCGGGAGCGGCTCCAGCGCGCCCGGCCGCTGGCCGACCACCGCCGCATAGTTGGCGCGGCTCACCTCGAGCTGGGCCTTGGCGCTGGCCAGGTCGGTCTTGGCCTGGAACACATAGCCCTGGGACTGGGCAACGTCGGTGCGGGTCAGGTCGCCCACCTTCTGCCGCGCGTCCGTCTCGTCGAGGATCATCTGCAGGGCGGAGAGGTTGTTCTCGCGGATCGTCACGCCTTCCTGGTCGCGCAGCACGTCGGCATAGGCCGTGATCACCTGCTGCAGCACCTGGGCCTCGGTCCCGCGCAGGGTCTCGCGCCCGGACAGGATGTCGGCCTCGGCCGCGTTGACCGCCGAGGCGGTGCGGCCGCCGGTGTAGAGCGGCTGCTGGGCGGTGATGAAGGCCGAGCCGGAATTGGTGGTCTGCTGCACGTAGTCCTGGCGCGTGGCGTCGACCTGGACGTTGACCTGCGGCCGGTAGCCGGCGCGGGCCTGGACATAGGTCTCGTCCGTGATGCGCAGCTGGGCGCGCTGGTTCTGCAGGGTGGGATTGGTCTTGTAGGCGAGGGCGATCGCGTCCGCGAGGCTCTCCGCGTGGGCCGCCGATGTACTCGCCAGAGCCGCGACGCTCGCAGCGCACAGCAGTCCGTTCAGGGTTCTGACCGCCAAGTTTTCTAGCCTTCGATTCGGAGAAGGACGGCTCCGTGTCGCCGTCGCGCCGTCCCCCTGTCAACGGGAACGGGCGATGCGATTGGGAGTTCCTTCCAAGCTGCGTACGGTTGGGGAGGTCGAAAAGTCATGCCGGGATCGAGCGCCCAGACGCCCGTGGAAAACGGGGCGGGCATGCGCAGCGATTTCCTGTCGATCCAATACCTGCGGGGGCTCGCCGCCCTGGGGGTGCTGCTGTTCCACGCGAGCCAGAGGGCCGGCGTCGCCTTCGGCGCGGGCGCGGCTGGGGTGGATGTGTTCTTCGTCATCAGCGGCTTCATCATGTGGACGATCAGCGCCCGCCGCGCGGCGGGCCCGGGAGATTTCCTGCTGCGCCGCGCCGGTCGTATCGCGCCGCTCTATTGGACCGTGACCCTGCTGGTCGTGGCGCTAGACCTCTTGCGCCCGTCTCTGTTTCCCAACATGCGCCTGAACGCGGCGCACGTCATCCAGTCCCTGCTGTTCCTGCCCCACCGCGATCCCACCGGCGCGATCGCCCCGGTGATCGTGCCAGGATGGACCCTCAACTATGAAGCTTTCTTCTATGTCGCCTTCGCCCTGACCCTGCTGCTGCCGGCGGGCCGCCGCGCCTGGGCCCTCACGATCGGCCTGGGCGGCCTGTGCCTGGCCGGCCTGTTCCTGCCGCACGGCCGCTGGGCCGCGCTCGACACCTACAGCGATCCCCTGGTCCTCGAGTTCGTGGCCGGGGCCTGGCTGGCCAAGGCCGCCGCCGCGGGCAGGCTCGGACACGAGGGCGCGGCCTGCGCGGCCATCGTCGGCGGCCTCCTGATCCTCACGGCCGTAGCCCTGGCCGGGGCGGACGTCCAAGGCTGGGCGCGGCTGGTCGAGTGGGGCCTGCCGGCGCTGCTGATCGTCTGGGGCGCGCTGAGCCTGGAGGGGGCGAGCCGCATGCCGCTGATCGCGCCGCTCAAGCTCCTGGGCGACGCGTCCTACTCCCTCTACCTGGCCCACGGCCTGGCCCTGTCCCTGGCGTTCAAGCTGGTCGGGGGGAGGGGGCTGCCGCCCGTGGCCGAGATCGTTCTGGCGCTTCCCTTCGGCCTCGCCGCCGGGCTCGCCTGCTGGTGGCTGATCGAGCGGCCGCTGCTCGGGGTGTTCCACCATCGTCGCCGCTCTGCCGCCGCCGCCGGCCGTCCCGCGACGGCGTGGGCGTTTCTCAGGGCCAAGGCGTGATCGCGAGCAACCAGCAGAGCTTTGCCGCGTATAGCGCTGTATCCAATGTGGAGGTCGGGTGAATGAGTGAGCGGCGGGCCTTTTTCGGCGCCCTGGCCTTGTCCGGAGCCCAGGTGGTCAAGCTGGGGTTGCAGTTCGCCGTGCTGCCGGTGCTCGCCCGCATCCTGGGGCCCTCGGCCTACGGCCTGGTGGCCCTGGCCATGCCGTTCATCCTCCTGGCCAACATGGTTTCCGACGCCGGCCTGGGCAACGCCCTGGTGCGCACCCAGAACCCCTCGCGGGAGCTGGAGTCCACGGTGTTCTGGCTGTCGGTGTGCGTGTGCGCCGCGCTCACCCTCACGATCTGGGTCCTGGCCTGGCCGGCGTCGAGGATCCTGGGCGAGCCGCGCCTGCCGCCGTTCCTGATGGCCCTGTCGTCCCTGCTCGTGGTGTCCGGCAGCCTGTCGGTGGCCAACGCCCGCATCCTGCGCGAGCGGCGCTTCGCGGTGTTCGCCTCCGGTGAGATCTGCGCCAGCGCCGTGTCGGCCGCCGCCGCCATCGCCGCAGCCATGGCCGGCTTCGGCCCATGGAGCCTGGTCGTCCAGCAATTGTTCCTCTGGCTCGTCAAGGCGGCGTGGGTGACCACCGCCGCGCGCTTCCGGCCCGCCTTCGTCTGCCGTCCGTCGCTGGCCGGGCCCCACCTGTCGTTCGGCCTGCATGCGGCGGCCTCCAACGTCACCGACTTCATCGGCAAGAACGCCCCCACGATGATCATCGGCGCCCTGCTCGGGGTGACCGAGGTCGGCCGCTACGCCATGGCCTTCCAGCTGATCCGCCTGCCCGACAGCCTGATCTCGGGGCCGATCTACCTGGCGCTGTTCACCGCCGTGGCCCGGCAGGGCGACGACCTGCCGGCGTCCTCCGCCCTGGCCTTGCGCAGCCTGCGCGGGGTGGCCACCGCCGTGGCCCCCATCTTCGGCGGGCTGATCATGGTCGCCGACCTGATCGTCAAGTTGCTGCTGGGGCCCAAGTGGGCCGGCTCGGACGCGGTGCTCGCCCAACTGGCGCCGGCGGGCTTCTTCATCTGCTTCTATTCGATCGTCAGCTCGGTGCTGATGGGCCTGGGTCATTCCAAGTCGCAGTTCCGCCTCACCGTCCTGGCCGCCGCGGCCACCGGCGCGGCCGCCCTGATCGGCAGCCCCTTCGGCCTCACGGGCGTGGCCGCCGGGCTGAGCGTGGCGATGGTCCTCCTTTCGCCGGCCTATCTGGGCGTGCTCTCCAGGCGGCTCGGGATGAAGCCCCTGGCCCTGGCCTCCCAGATCGCCCCCCCGCTGGCCTCCACCGGCCTGATGATGCTGGCGGTCGGCCTGGTGCGCAGCCAGGTCGGTCACTGGAGCGACACGGGCCAGCTGGCCGCCGCGGTCGCGACCGGAGTGGTCGCCTTCGCCGCCGCCTTGGTGCTATTGTCGGGCCGGCGGTTGCTGGCTGACGTGCGAGGCGTGTTGCCGCAGGCTAGTCCGGCCCCGTCCAAGCCCTGGTCACCCGCCGGTACTTGATTCGCCGAGACAAATTCGAAGAGACAGTGAAGCTTTGCCGGACTGCGCTCCTAATCTAGCTTGACTTGAACTTCGCGAAACGGGCCTGATTTCCGACACAACCCGGGATAAAAGGGGCGTCGATTTTGAAAGTGGCCTGTAATTAGGAGCGGGGACAGAATGCCCATGCCCAAACGGATCGAAGGGACGCCGACTTGAGGCTCGCTACTCTGCAGACGGATAATCCGCTGGTCGTCGCCTTTCGCGCCTGTCGGACCCATTTCGTGTGGGCGGCGGTGTTCAGCGCCCTGCTGAACCTGCTGTACCTGGCCCCGACCCTGTACATGCTGCAGGTCTACGACCGGGTGGTGCCCGCGCGGGGCGGGATGACCTTGCTGTTCCTCACCGTCGTGCTGGCCTTCGCCCTGGCCACCCTGTCGGCGCTCGACGCGGTGCGCTCGCGGCTGTTCACCCGGGCCAGCATGCGGCTGGACCGGCAGATGGCCGGGGTCATACTCGACGCCACCCTGGCTCAGCCGCGCCAAGGCGGCGAGGTGATCACGCGCCAGGCCATGCGCGACTTCGACACCCTCCGCGCCACCCTCACCGGCGGCGCCCTGATGTCGCTGTTCGACGCGCCCTGGATCCCGATCTATCTGCTGGTCTGCTTCCTGCTGAACCCGCTGCTCGGCCTGGTGGTGCTGGTCGGCGGGGCCTTTCTGCTGATGGTCACCTGGCGCAACGAGCGGGCCACCAAGGGCCGGCTGCAGCGCGCCACCGAGGCGGCCAACTACGCCTACGTCAGCCAGGAGCAGTCCGCCAGCGGCGCCGACGTGGTCCGCGCGCTGGGCATGCGGCGGGCGTTCGTGTCCCGCCACCTGGCCGAGCGCTCGGCGGCGGCGCGCCTCCAGGCCGAGGCCAGCTTCGCCACCGGCGGCTACATGGCGGTGACCCGCTTCGTGCGCCTGTTCCTGCAGTCCCTGGCCCTGGGCGTCGGCGCCTGGCTGGCCATCGAGGGCAAGCTCTCGGCCGGCTCGATCTTCGCCGCCTCGTTCCTGGTGGCGCGGGCGCTCGCCCCGCTGGAGGCCATGCTGGGCGCCTGGAAGGGCATCGGCCAGGCCCGCGTCGCCTGGCGCTCGCTCGACACCCTGCTGCAGCGCCCGGCGGCCACCGACCTCACCGTCCTGCCCCAGCCCGAAGGGTCGCTGGAGGTCGAACGCCTGGTGGTGATGAAGCCCCGCGGCGAAGGCGCCATCCTGCAGGGCCTGGCCTTCCGCCTAGCCCCGGGCGAGGTGGTGGCGGTGATCGGCCCCTCGGGCGCCGGCAAGTCGACGCTCCTGCGCACCATCGCCGGAGCCGGCGGCCCCTATGCCGGGGCGATCCGCTTCGACGGCGCCGAGATGAAGGACTACGACCTCGAGCGCCTGGCCCAGCGGCTCGGCTACCTGCCGCAGGAAACCGGCCTGTTCTCGGGCACGGTCAAGGAGAACATCGCCCGCTTCGCCACCCATCTGGGCGAGGACCCGGCGACGGTGGACGAGAAGGTGATCTCGGCCGCCAAGGTCTGCGGCGTGCACGACATGATCCTGCACCTGCAGGACGGCTACGACACCATGCTCGGCCTCGGCGGCAAGGGGCTGTCGGCCGGCCAGGCCCAGGGCGTGGCCCTGGCCCGCGCCCTCTACGGCGAGCCGCGCCTGCTGCTGCTCGACGAGCCCAACGCCCACCTCGACAGCGACGGCGAGGTCAAGCTGCTGGAGACCCTGCGCCAGCAGAAGGCCCAGGGCGTCTCGGCCCTGATCGTCGCCCACCGCACGGGAATCCTCGCCGCCGTCGACCGCCTTATGGTCATGCGGGACGGCCGCATCGAGCTCTACGGGCCGCGCGACGAAGTGCTCGCGCGCCTGACCTCCGCCAATGTCACGGCTCATCCCACGAGCCCCGCCACGACCCGAGCCGCCTCATGAGTCATGCTGTCATTCCCGGCCGGACGCACTATCCGGTTCCCACCGGCGGTCCGCCCGCCGAAGCCCAGGACGACGGCCGCCGCGAGATCATGGCCGGCTGGATCATCGCCGGCGCGTTCTTCGTCCTGTTCCTCGGTTGGGCCGCCCTCGCGCGCCTCGACCAGGCCGCCTACGCCCAGGGCGAGGTGGCGGTCGAAGGCCATCGCCAGAGCGTCCAGCACAAGGAGGGCGGCATCATCTCGGCCCTCAACGTCAAGGAGGGCCAGCAGGTGAAGGAGGGCGACGTGCTGATCGCCCTGGCCGGCGCCGAGGTGCGGGCCCAGGAAGCCTCCCTGGCCGCCCAGGTCTACGGCCTGAAGGCCGAACAGGCGCGCCTGCGCGCCGAGCAGTTCGGCGCCGCCACGGTCACCTGGCCGGCCGAGTTCGCCAGCCTCAAGGGCGACGACCTGGAGGCCGCCCAGAACGCCCAGAAGGTGCAGCAGACCCAGTTCGAGACCCGCGCCGCCGCCCTCATCTCGCAGAAGCGGGTGCTGGCGCAGAAGGCCTCGGAGCTGAAGCAGCAGGTTTCCGGCTACCAGCGCCAGATCGAGGCCACCGACGAGCAGAACCGCCTGATCGGCGAGGAGCTGAGCGGGGTCAAGGACCTGGCGGCGCAGGGCTTCGCCCCGCAGACGCGGGTGCGCGCGCTCCAGCGCAACCAGGCCGAACTCTCCGGCCAGCGCGGCCAGTACGCCGCCGGCATCGCCCAGGCCCAGGAGCAGGTGGGCGAGACCCAGTTGCAGTCCCTGCAACTCGACCGGCAGCACGCCGACGACGTGGCGACCCGTCTGCGCGACGTGGAGTTCCAGCTCAACGACGCCGAGCCCAAGTTTCGCGCGGCCCAGGACGCCCTGGCCCGCGAGCAGGTGCGCGCTCCGGCCAGCGGCACGGTGGTGGGCCTCAGCGTGTTCACCGTCGGCGGGGTCATCGCCCCCGGCCAGAAGCTGCTGGACATCGTGCCGACCAAGGCCGGCCTGGTGATCGAAGCCCGGGTCAATCCGCAGGACGCCGACGACATCCGCGTCGGCGAAGAGGCGGAGGTGAAATTCCCCTCGCTGCACGACCGCAGCCTGCCGGTGCTGAAGGGCACCCTGACCAAGCTCTCGGCCGACAGCTTCGCCGACGAGAAGACCGGCCAACGCTACTTCACGGCCGAGGCCACCGTGCCCGAAGCCACCCTCGAGCGGCTGAAGCTGGCCGAGAACGGCCAGTTCCAACTGAAGCCCGGCCTGCCGGCCCAGGTGCTGATCCCGCTGCGCAAGCGCACGGCCCTGCAGTACATGACCCAGCCGCTGACCGAGGCCATCTGGCGCTCGTTCCGCGAGAAATAGGGGCCGTCTAGGCCCGAATGAGCGTGGAGGCGGGCGGCGCCAGGCGCCGCCCGCCCGCCGCGTCGGGGCCGCCGATCGCGGCCAGCAGGCGCTCGCAGTCCTCCGGGCCCATCACGAACAGGCCCTGCGGCGCCGCCAGGTGCCCGGCCCTGAGCGCGGCGTAGGCCTCGGGCGTCAGGGCGTCGAGGAAGGCTTCCAGTCCCACCTCCGGCCTGTCGAACACCGCGCCGAGGCCCTGCGCCATCAGCCAGTGGCCGGTCTCGGAGTCGGTGCGGGCGATGGGCGGCACGCCGAATCGTCCGCCTTCGTAGAGGCGGTTGGGCAGCAGCCAGCGCGAATTGCCCTCGTCCTGGAAGTAGTCGACCGACCAGTTGAAGTGCAGCGCGCCGTAGAGCCCCGGCAGTTCCTCGGGCCGGTAGGGCCCGCCGAAGCTCACGCCGGGCGCCGCGGCCGTCTGGCGGTCGAAGTCGTCGAATTCGGTGTAGGACGGCCGGCCGCGGATCTCGACCTGCACCAGGTCCGGCCGCCGCCGGGCGAGGTCGCACAGGAAGTCGAGGCTGCGCCGGCAGCGGATCATGCCGAACCAGCCGATGCGCCAGGGCGGTCCGGCGGGCGAACCGGCGGCGCGGGCGGGGGCCGTGTCCGGGAAGGTCTTGTTCTCCACCACCAGGGCCGTCAGGCCCGCGCGCTGCGAAAGGTGCTGGAACGGCTCGAAATAGGCCGACAGGAAGGCCGGCGAGGAGACGATCAGGGCGCCGCTGCGGTCCATCAGGCCGCTCTCCAGCCCGCGCAGGGCCCGCCCGGCGAGACCCCGGCCGAGCATCAGGCGATGCACGTCCAGGCACTCGTAGGCCAGCCGCGCCCGGGGCGCGTGCAGGGCGCGGGCGAAGCCCGCCACCACATAGACCTCGAGGTTGCGCGCCAGCACCACCTCCGCCCCGGCCAGGAAGCGGCCCAAGGCCGGCGAGCGGGCGAGGGCCCCGAGCACCGAGCCCGCCCGGCTGATCAGGCGGGCGTCGCGGGTCCGGCCGAGGTCCACCGGCGCGATGCCGGCGACCGAGGCCGGCGGTTCGGCCGTGCGGCGGAAACCGGCCAGGCGCACTTCGGCGCCGGCCTGCTGCAGCATCCACACCCGCTTGGCGACGGCGGCGTCGCTCAGGTCGTGCACGAAATAGGCGACCTTCAACCCATCCTCCGAAAAGCAACCCGCCCGGCAAACGCGCGGGCGAAGCTTTAGAGCCCGGACCAGCTTGGCTTTTTTGATCTGCCGCGGCGCAGGATCGGGGGGAGCCAAAGCCGGGCCTTGGCGTTGTCAGCCTGGGTGCGCCGGCCGTCCTGCCGGTGCTTAGGGTTGCGCGTGGAGTGTTCCGTGCAGGATGTCGCCGACCATTCGTCGCTAGCCATCGGGGTGTGCACCTTCCGCCGCGAGGCCCTGGACCAGACCCTGGAGTCGATCGCCCGCCAGGGCGCAGGCCCCATCCGCGTGGTGGTGGCCGACAACGACGATACCCCGGCCGCCGAGGACCGCATCCGCGCGCTCGGGGCGCGGCTCGGCCTGGACCTCGACTACCGCCACGCCCCGGCCCGCAACATCTCCATCGCCCGCAACGCCTGCCTCGACGCGGCCGGCGGCGACTGGCTGCTGTTCATCGACGACGACGAGGTGGCCGAGCCCGGCTGGCTCGCCGCCATGGCGCGCGAGGCGGCGAGGGGGCGCTGGGATGTGGTGCTCGGGCCCGTCGACGCGGTCTATTCCGAGGCGGCGCCCGACTGGATGCGGCAGGGCGACTTCCATTCCACCCGGCCGGTGGTGCGCAAGGGCGGCATCGACACCGGCTATTCCGGCAACGCCCTGATCCGGCTGGACTTGGTGCGCCGCCACGGGCTCCGGTTCGATCCGGCGCTCGGCCGATCGGGCGGCGAGGACCTCGACTTCTTCTACCGCCTGCGCGACGCTGGCGGCCGCATCGGCTTCGCCGAGGATGCCCGCGCGCTGGAGCCCGTGCCCGACGGCCGCGCCAGCCTGCGCTGGCTGCTCACGCGCACCTTCCGCGCCGGCCAGAGCCACGGCGCCCGGCTCACCCGGGTCAAGCCGGGCGCCGCCCAGCGCGCGGTGCAGGCCGGCCTTGCCGCCGGCAAGGCCCTGGTGTGCGCCACCGCGGCGCTCGTCACCCTGCCCCGGACCACGCTCCGCAACCGCTACATCACCCGCGGCGCCCTGCATCTGGGGGTGATGGCGCGGGTGGCCGGCTTCAAGGAAATCCAACTCTATTGAGCCCGCAGCCGCTTCCGCAGCCGCATTCTCTTGGCCAGCCGCCGGATCCGCCGGCCGAGCCGCCGCCGCGTGCGACCCTGCTCAACGTCCAGGCGCTCAGGGCGGTGGCGGCCCTGATGGTGGTCTGCGTGCACCTCCAGGTGCTGGCGGTGATGGGCGGGGCCCCGGCCAAGGCCACCGAGGCCGGCAACGCCGGGGTCGACCTGTTCTTCGTCATCAGCGGCTTCATCATGGTGTTCACCACCGGCCGCAAGCCGCAGGGTCCGCTGGCCTTCCTGGGCTCGCGCCTGCGCCGCATCGCGCCGCTCTACTGGAGCATGACCCTGGCGGTGTTCGCCATCGCCCGCTTCCTTCCCGCCCTGATCCAGAACACGCCGTCCGACCTGCACCGCCTGATCGAGTCCCTGCTGTTCATCCCGGCGATGCGGCCGGACGGAACCATGCGGCCGGTGGTGTTCGTCGGCTGGACCCTGAACTTCGAGATGGCCTTCTACGTCCTGTTCGCCGTCGGCCTGCTGGCGCCGCGGCGCTGGGTCGGGGTCCTGCTGACCGTGGCGGCCCTGGCTCTGGCGGTGCTGTGGGGCTGGGCCGTCAAGCCCGCCTCGCCGGTGCTCGGCTTCTACACCACGCCGATGGTGCTGGAGTTCGGTCTCGGCATGCTGCTCGGCCTGGTCTGGCCGCGCCTGAAGCCGCCCGAGGCCCTGGTCTGGCCGCTCGCGGCGGCCGCCGCAACCGCCTTCGCCCTGATGCTGGCGGGGCCGTGGCTGTGGCCCGGAGTCGACCGGCTGTTCGCCTTCGGCCTGCCGGCGACGGTGATCGTCGCGGCAGGCCTGGCCCTGGAGCGGCGCGGCTGGGCGGCGCGCTGGCCCTGGCTGCAGGCCCTGGGCGCGGCCAGCTACGCCATCTACCTCAGCCACTTCTTCGTCACCCAGGCGGTGATCCTGCTAGCGCGCAAGGCGGGGCTGCACGGCCCCTGGGAGGCGGCGGGGGCGGCGGCGGTCGCCTTCGTCGGCGTCGCTTTCACCGGCCTTGTCCTGCACCGCACCCTGGAACAGGGCGCCGACCGCGTGATCGGCCGCCTGCTGGCGGACAAGGCGCCGTCGCCCTCCGCGGCGCCCTCCGGCTTCGCCAAGGTCAAGTCAGTTTCCTGACGCGGAAGCTTGACTGTTGTACGCGGCATCTCCGCGAACTTACGTCGTAATGTCGCCGTATCGTCCCAAACTTGAAGTATAACCTTGGCTGTTCGGCATGCTGTGCCCGGCGCAAGACACAAAAAGCGGCGTTCTCCTGGAACCATGGAGCGGTCAAATCGCTAGGGTTACCGGGTTGTTACTCAGGGCTGTCCGGTCATGTACGACATTGCTCAGTCTGGTGAAGCTGCGAGTGCCGAAGTGAACAGCAAAGCTTCGAGGCGTGCTGCCGCTCTCGACATCCATCAAGCGGTGAACCGGGGCATGAACGTCAGCGTGGCGGCGCTCGTGCTGCTGTTCTTCCTGCCGATCATGATTCTGGTGGCCGTGGCGATCTGGTGTCAGGACCGCGGACCGATCTTCTTCGCCCACCGGCGCATCGGCCGCGACGGGCGCAAGTTCCCCTGCCTGAAGTTCCGCAGCATGGCCATCGACGCCCAGGAGCGCCTGCAGGAACTGCTGGACGCCGATCCGCAGGCTCGCGCCGAGTGGGAGCGCGACCACAAGCTGCGCGACGATCCGCGGGTGACGCCGCTGGGCGTGTTCCTGCGCAAGTCCAGCCTCGACGAACTGCCGCAGCTGCTGAACGTGCTGCGCGGCGAGATGGACCTGGTCGGCCCGCGTCCGATCGTCGACGGCGAGGTGTGCAAGTACGGCCCCCGCTTCAAGCACTACTGTGCGGTCAATCCCGGCATCACGGGTCTGTGGCAGGTGTCCGGCCGCAACGACACCAGCTATCGCAGCCGGGTGGCCATGGACTGCGTCTACGCCAAGTCCAAGAGCCTGCCGCTCGACCTGTGGATCCTGGTCGTCACCGTGCCGGCCGTGCTGTTGCGCAAAGGCTCCTACTGAGCGCGCAAGGCTTGGCAGGCCATTGCTGCGCCGCAACCGAATGCCGGCTCGGCAGTTGAAGCACCAGGCTGCCAGTGAGGGTGTGGGATGAAGGAAACGGCCGATCGCAACGCCGGGATGGTCGCATTGTCCCTGCCGGCCGAGGCCCTGGCCGCCTTCGCCGAGACGCGTGAGGCGGTCGCCGCGCGCAGCCTGATGGTGTGGGGCGAGCACTGCACGGAGTGCGCCTTCCCCGCGTGCTACAGCGCCTGCAGCTTCTACACCCCGCGCGAGGACCACCACTGCCGCCGCTTCGAGCGCGGCATCGAGCGGGCCCGGGACGTCCGCCGGCCTGAGCTGAGCTTCACCCGCATCGCCTTCCGCCGCTGGGGCAAGCTGGAGAGCCAGGGCCGGGCGGCCCTGACGCCGGCGCCCACGGCCGCGCGGCGCGAACGGCTGGACCAGACCCTCGACGGCCTGCTGGCCGGGCCGGCGCCCGCCGCGCTCGCCGACAAGCTGCGCTGGCGGCTCAACGCCATGAAGCGGGGGCAGGGCGCCCGCGGCGAGGCGGTCGGCGAGGACGACGTGTTCGTGCTGGAGGCCTTCCACGAGGGCGCCGAGACCTGGCCCTTCACGATCTCGATCATGACCGCCCAGAAGGAGGCCTCGGGCCTGTTCCAGGCGGCCGCGCCGCTCGCCCCCGGCTACACCCGCGTGGTGATCCCGGCGCGGGCGATTGCCGGCCTGGTCGACCTCTCCGGACCGCTCACCGTGCAGGTGGAGCCGGTGCGCGAAGGCGCGCCGCCGGTGACGTTCGGCCTGGTCGACTTCGCCCGCCTGTCGCGGCCGCTCCCGTCGCTGCCCGCCGTCCAGCCCAAGGCCTCCCCCAAGGCGTCCAAAGGTCCGCCCAAGTTCAAGTGCGTGGTCTGGGATCTCGACAACACCCTCTGGCGCGGGGTGCTGGTGGAGGAGGGGATCGAGGGCGTCGTGCTGAACGACGAGGCCGTGGCCCTGGTCCACGAGTTCGACCGGCGCGGCATCATCAATTCGATCGCCTCCAAGAACGACACGGAGCTGGCCCTGCGCGCCCTGGAGCAGTTCGGCCTGCGTGAGCTGTTCGTCTTCCCCAAGATCAGCTGGGGCCCCAAGAGCCAGGCGATCCGCGAGATCATCGCCGACATGGACGTGGGGGCCGACACCTTCGCCTTCATCGACGATCAGCCGTTCGAGCGCGGCGAGGTGGCCGAGCTGCTGCCCGAGGTCGCCGTCTTCGCCGACACCGAGATGCCGACCCTCCTGGAGCATCCGCGCTTCGACGTGCCGGTCACCGCCGAGAGCGGCAAGCGGCGGTCGATGTACCAGACCGAGGAGAAGCGCTCGGCCGCGCGCCAGGACTCCGCGCTCGACTACGCGGACTTCCTGCGCTCCTGCGATATCGCCCTGACCGTCGGCCGGCTCGGCCCGCACAACCTGCTGCGCATGTACGAACTCAGCCAGCGCACCAACCAGCTCAACTTCTCCGGCCTGCGCTACAGCCAGGCCGAGCTCGAGACGCTGATGGCCGCCCGACCCGGCGACGCCTTCGTGCTGTCGTGCGCCGACCGCTTCGGCGACTACGGCGCGATCGGCTTCTGCGTCCTGGCCGAGGACCGGCCGCAGGTGGAATCCTTCTTCATGAGCTGCCGCGTGCAGAGGAAGCGGGTGGAGAACGCCTTCTTCCGGCGCCTCGCGGCCGAGCTCGCCGCCCGCGGGGCCGGACGGCTGGAGGTGCGCTACAAGCCCACGGCCAAGAACGGGGCCTCCGCCCAGATGCTCACCGAGCTCGGCTTCAGCTTCGAGCCGGCCGGGCCGGACGGGGAGGGACTCTATGTGCGGCCGCTGCACGAGCCCTTCGCCGACGCCGAGGTGGTGCGGCTGATCGTCGAGCTCGACCTGCAGCCGGCGCAGGCGGCGGAATGAGCGGCCTGTTGTCCCGCGCCGCCAAGTCGGCCCAGGTGCGCCTGGCGCGCAACGTCAAGCTCAACGCGCTGGACACCCGGCTCGCCGAGCCGGTGGTCAGCTTCACCTTCGACGATTTCCCGCGCTCGGCCCTTACCGAGGGCGGCCGGATCCTGCGCGAGCACGGCTGGGCGGGGACCTATTTCGCCGCCGGCGGCTTTTGCGGCCGGCGCGTCGACGGTCTCGACTACTTCGACCGCGACGACCTGGTCCGGGCGGCCGAGGAAGGCCACGAGATCGGCTGCCACACCTTCAGCCACCTGCGGCTGCCCGTCGCCGCGGCCCGCGAGATCGAGGCGGACCTGGAGCGCAACGCTCAATTCGTCGCCGAGGCGTTGCCCGACTGTCGCCTGTCGAGCTTCGCCTATCCCTACGGCGACCTCGACCTCGGCAGGAAGGCCCAGATCGCCCGCCGCTTTCCGGTCTGCCGCGGCATCTGGCCGGGCCTCAACACCGGCCGCATGGACTTCGCCCAGCTCAAGGCCGTGGCGCTGGAGCGCCGCTCCTACGCCGCCCCGGAGGTGGAGGCCTGGCTCGACCGGGCGCAGGCCGAGAATGGCTGGCTGATCTTCTTCACCCACGACGTGTCGGACGAGCCCAGCGACTACGGCTGCTCCCGTGAGGCGTTGGAGGCGACCGCCGCCGCCGTGGCGCGGCGGGGGCTCCGCGTCCTGCCGCTCAAGAACGCCGTCGGCCTCGCGCGCTTCGCCGCCTGAGCCGAACTCGGCCCGGTCGGAACTCGCCTGTCGGGTGAATTGACATGGGCTCCAAAAGCTCCAACCGTGGCCCGACCCGCCTCCGGTTAGTCCCCGCTCCGTAAGGACCCGTCTTTGTCGCGCCAGGACCCGCCCCGCCAGCCGGACGAGCCCGAGGTCGGGCGCTGGCCGCGCGCCTGGCGGATGATCTTCCTCATTCTGGCGGGTGTCGCCGGATGGGTGCTGGTGATTGTGATCGCTGGTTATGTAAAGCGCCGACTGGGCTTGTGAGCTTCGCTCCGTCCGTAGCACAATCTCTAGTATCGAACGTTGCTCTTGACGCAAAAGCTTATGGCGCCGCTTGAAGAAATGAGTTTGTGCCGAAATGCAACACTCATTGTTGAATATATTTTCAAAGCGTTGCTATAGGAACGGCTACCTTTCCGCCTGATTTCAGATATTTGGCTGGTTCTAGCCAGAAGGGCTAATCCCAATCTCTGAAAGATGGACAATGAGTGGCGCCATTCTTACTGCCGACGGATCTGAAATCTCGCTAGCGACGACTGCAACCGGCAATACCCCACCGGGCGCCACCTTCACCGACAAAACCTCGACATCCCTGACGGACGGCGGCGTCGCCGTGCTCAGAGAATGGACCGCCTCGGCCGCCCAGGGCCTGGTGCTCGACCTCTACGACGGCGCCGGTGCGCTGGTGACCAGCAAGGACGTCGGGCAGGATCCCAGCCTTCTCGCCATGACGCTGGTCCCCCTGGCAGGCGGAGGCGTCGTCGTCGCCTTCACCGGCCAATCCGGGGCCGGCCAGCAGACCAGCTACTCCGTGTTCGGCGCCAACGGCGCCCTGGTCGGCCAGACCTCGCCCGCCACGGCCGTGGCGGACCTGACCGGCTATGGCCTGCCCAACGGCGGCTTCCAGATCGGCGCGCAGGTCTATGACGCCCAGGGGCATCTCACCGGTCAGACGGCGGTGTCGGGCGTGGTCGCCTACGCCGCAGGGACAGGCGGCGCCTACCTCGAGCTGGCGGACAACCAGCTCCTCTATTTCGACGGAACCGCCTCGGCCGCGCCCCTGACGCTGCCGGGCGAAGCGGCGCACGCGGTGACCAGCGCCGCCATGGCCACGTTGGCCGGCGGCGGCGTGGGCCTGGCCTGGACCGACGCCAAGGGCGCCCATATCGCCACCTACGATCCCCACACCCACGCCGTGTCGGCGCCGACCCTGATCGACGTGGCCGGTTCGGCGGGCGTGCATCTGGTCAAGCTGTCGGACGGCGGCTTCGCCGTGAGCTGGACCCAGGGCGGGATGGTGAAGGGCGAGGCGTTCGGCGCGGACGGCGCGGTCGGCCCCTCGCTCTACATCGACGGCGACGTGGTCGGCGGGACCTCCGCCGGCGACCTCACCACGCTGCATCTCACCGCCGCCGGCGCGGCCGAACAGCACTACGCCCTGAGCTACGCCCCGGCCGATCCGCCCCAGCCGCAGTACTACAACTCCCTGGGCCAGCTGATGCCCCAGAGCGCCCACAACTGGGACGACGTCACCCACTCGTTCCACAGCCCGTCCCAGGGGGGGCAGACCTTCTCGGCCCCCGGAGTCGGCCCGTCGGGCTTGGCGGCCAACGGCGGGAACAACACCATCATCGCCAGCGACGGCGACAACTCCTACTGGATCAGTCCCTCCGACAACATCGTCGTGCCCGACGGCGTCACGGGGACCAAGACGGTCAACGTCTGGGCGTCCTACGTGCTGCCGGCAGGGGTCAACAACCTGACTTTCTACGGCGCCAGCAACTGGGGCATCGGCAACAGCGGCGACAACCTCATCGTCATGGGGGGCAACGACTGGAACTACATGGACGGCGCCGGGGGCAACGACGTGCTCGTCGGCGGCTTCGGCCGCAACACCTTCGGGGTCGACGCCGGCAACGGCAGCGACGTGATCTACAATTTCCACACCTGGCAGGACAACGTCCGCTTCACCGGGACCGCGCTCACCACCTTCGACCAGGTCAAGGCGGCGATGACCCAGGTCGGTAATGACGTGGTGCTGAAGATCGACCCGACCGAGACCCTGACCTTCCGCGACCACGCGATCGCCGACTTCACCGCCAACAACTTCCTGTTGCCGCTCGATACCTCCAAGCTCGGCGGCCTGACCTTCGACGACGAGTTCAACAGCCTGCAGCTCCTGAACACCGCCGACGGCACGGGCCAGTGGCGGCCGAACTTCAACGCCGATCCCAACTCGGTCGACAACTACGCGATCATCAACAACCAGGAGAAGGAGCTCTACACGGCGCCCGGCTTCACGGGGCAGGGCGGCTGGGACCTTTCCGCCTACAACCCGTTCTCGATCGACAACGGCGTGCTCGACATCACGGCGCAGAAGTTCTCCTACGCCGACAGCCAGCACACCTGGGGCCAGTCCTACGCCTCGGGCATGATCAACACCAAGGGGCTGTTCGAGCAGCAGTACGGCTACTTCGAGATGAAGGCCGAGCTGCCCACGGGCCTCGGCACCTGGCCGGCCTTCTGGATGGGCAAGGACCCGTTCGATCCTGGCACCGAGCCCGACATCCTCGAGCACCTGGGGCTCTATCCCAACGCCGTCTTCTCGCGGGCGGACGACCAGGGCTACGTGACCGGCGGCACCTACTACATGCCCGACCCGACCGGCTTCCACACCTACGGCATGCTGTGGACCCCGACCCTGACCAGCTTCTACGTGGACGGCATCGCCGTGATGCAGCTGCCTACGCCGCAGAGCTGGAACTCGCCGATGTACATGATGATCAACCTGGCCATGGGCGGCTGGGGCGGCTACGTCGACGAGACGGCCCTGCCGGCCGACATGAAGATCGACTACGTCCACGTCTACGGCCTGGCCGACGGCTCGTCGGTGGTCGACAACATGACCGCCGCCAACGGCTACGTGCAGATCAGTAACGCCGCCTATACCGCGCCCGCCGGGGTCAACACCGTCGAGCTGGTCGGCTCGCACCAGACCATCACCGGCAACGCCGCCGGCGACACCTTCATCTCCAACGACAGCGGCAACGCCCTGATCGGCGGCGCCGGCGCCGACTACTTCGAGATCGGCCGCGGCGGGGACCAGGTCACCGGCAATGGCGGGGCCGACACCTTCGCCTTCGGCCAGACGCCGTGGTCGCCCGCGACGATCACCGACTTCCATCCGGGCCAGGACCACGTCGACCTGACGGGCCTGGTGGCCCACCTGAACTACACCGGCTCCGATCCGGTCGCCGACGGCTACGTCAAGATCGTCGACGCCTCCGGCAGCGCCCAGATCTGGTCCAACCTGGGCAAGGTCAGCGCCGGGGCGGGCTGGTACCTGGTGGCGACCCTGACCGGCGTCCCGAGCGCCAGCCTTCAGGCCAGCGACGTGATCTACAGCGGCGGCGGGATCCCGCCGTCGCATGACGGGTCCGGCGGTGCCGGCGGAACCGGGGGGACGGGCGGCACGGGCGGAACCGGCGGCGGAACAGCCGTCTCCACCAGCGATGCGGCCTACACCGCTCCGGCCGGCGTCACCGACATCACCCTGACCGGGTCGCAGCAGACCATCCACGGCAACGACCTGGGCGACACCTTCCACTCCAACAATTCCGGCAACGTGTTCTACGGCGGGACGGGGGCCGACGTGTTCGACCTCGGCCGCGGCGGCGACTGGGCCACCGGCGGCGCGGGGAGCGATACCTTCGCCTTCGCCGCCACCCCCTGGGGCGCGGGCCACGTCACCGACTTCGCCGCGGGCGACAAGGTCGACCTGACCGGTCTGCTGTCGGCCTCCGGCTACACCGGCTCCAACGCCATCGCCGACGGTTGCCTCAAGATCACCGACGACGGCGCCGGCGACGCCCAGATCTGGTCGAACCTCGACAAGGTCTCCGCCGGCTACGGCTGGTACCTGGTGACCACCCTCGACCACGTGGCGCCGTCGCAGATCCAGCTGCAGGGCGACCTCGTCGTCCTGACGGGCTCGGGCGGGACCGGCGGGACCGGTGGAACAGGCGGTACGGGCGGCGCCGGCGGGACCGGCGGCGGGACGGCCGCCGCCACCAGCGCCTCGCCCTACACCGCCCCGGCCGGCGTCACCGACATCACCCTGACCGGTTCGCATCAGACCGTGACCGGCAACGACGCTGGCGACACCTTCCACTCCAACGACAGCGGCAACGTGTTCTACGGCGGGGCCGGGGCCGACGTGTTCGATCTAGGCCGGGGCGGCGACTGGGCCACCGGCGGGGCGGGCGCCGACGTCTTCGCCTTCGCCAACACACCCTGGTCGGCAGGCCACGTCACCGACTTCGCCCCAGGCGACACGGTCGACCTCACGGGCCTCCTGGGCGCCTTGGGCTACACCGGCTCGAGCGCCGTCGCCGACGGCTACGTCAAGGTCACCGACGACGGCGCGGGCGGCGCCCAGGTCTGGTCGAACCTCGACAAGGTCGCCCCCGGCTACGGATGGTGGCTGGTGACCACCCTGGACCACGTGGCCACGTCGCAGGTCCAGATGCAGGGCGACATGCTGGTCAGCGCGAGTTCGGGCGGGACCGGCGGCGGCGGCACGGGCGGCGGCGCGGCCCAGACGGCCGTCTCCACAAGCGCTTCGCCCTACACTGTCCCGGTCGGCGCCACCGACGTCACCCTGACCGGGTCGCAGCAGACCATCCACGGCAACGACCTCGGCGACACCTTCCGCTCCAACGACAGCGGCAACGTGTTCTACGGCGGCGCGGGCAACGACGTGTTCGACCTCGGCCGGGGCGGCGACTGGGCGACGGGCGGAGGCGGCAATGACGTCTTCGCCTTCTCGGGGACGCCCTGGTCGGCGGGGCACATCACCGACTTCAACGCCGGCGACAAGGTCGACCTCACCGGCCTCCTCGCCGCCTCGGCTTATACGGGGGCCAACGCCATCGCCGACAGCTACGTCAAGATCACCGACGACGGCGCCGGCGACGCCCAGGTGTGGTCGAACCTCGACAAGGTGGCGCCCGGCTACGGCTGGTGGCTGGTGACCACCCTCGACCACGCCTCGGCGGCCAGCCTACACATGAGCGGCGCCTTCATCACCGGGTGAGGACGCGCGAAACGGACCGAGGATACGCGAAGGGCCCGGATCGCTCCGGGCCCTTCTTTCCTTCATCGCCCTCCAAGGTCAGGCGCTGATGAAGGCCCCGTTGACGTGCAGGGTCCACGGATCGACGTGGTCCAGGGTCAGGAGCTGCCAGGCGCCGACGCCGCTGCCGCCGGCCAGGCCGTTCATGTCGAACCACACCTGGCTGCCGCCGGCGCCGTCCGACACGATCTTCAGCCGGCCATCGGCCACCGGGTCGTTGGTCGAGTAGCCGTAGCGCTGGAACATGCCCGACAGGTCGATCCGGTCTCCGGAGGAGAAGTCGGTGATCTCGGTGCGCGCCCACGGGACCTCGGCGAACTTGAAGGTGTCGGCGCCGCCGCCGCCCGTCACATGGTCGCCGCCGCGGCCGAGGTTGAAGGTGTCGTCGCCGGACGTGCCCCACCACGAGTCGCCGTTGTTGTCGGAGGTGTAGGTCTGGCCCGAGCCGCCGGAGCTTCCGCCGCCGGAGGGGGCCCCGTCGGCGTTCCCGCCCTCGGTGATCACCCCGTTGGCGATGCCGAGGGTGGCGGGATTGACGCCGTCCAGGGTGGTGACCAGCCAGGTCCCCGAGCCGACCGGCAGCCCGTCCATGTCGAACCAGATCTGGGTCCCGCCCGCGCCGTCGGAGCTCAGCCACAGGTGGCCGTCGGCAAAGGTGTTGGCGTTCCGGTAGCCGACACTGGCGAACATGCCCGACAGGTCGAGCGCGTCATCCGCGCCGAAGTCGGTGATGTGGCCGGCCGCGTTCCAGGGCACGCCGGCGAACTTGAAGGTGTCCGCTCCGCCGCCGCCGGTCGCATGGTCGCCGCCGCGGCCGAGGTTGAACACGTCGTTGCCCGGCGTGCCCCACACCCAGTCGCCGTTGTTGTCGTTGTTGAAGGTCTGGCCCGACGAGGACGGCGCCGTGTTGCTCGGCGGCGGCGTGCTGACGGGCGGCGCGGTGACCGGCGCCGAGGACCCGCCGCCGCTCGTCGCATACCCGGTGTTCGGGCTGGAGCCGGCGCCGACGATGAAGCCGTTCACCACCTGCAGGGACGAGGCCGCGACATTGTCCAGCGTGGCGATCCAGTAGCCGCCGCCGGGGCCCCAACCGTCCGGGTCGAACCACACCTGGGTCGAGCCCCAGCCGCTGTCCTTCAGCGCCACATAGCCGGCGCCCACCGCGTCGGAGCCGCTGTAGCCGGCCCCGCTCAGGGCGCCGCGCAGGTCGATCTGGTCCTGGTAGGGCGTGAAGTCGGTGATCTCCTGGGTGTTCCAGGGAAAGCCGTTGTAGACGAAGGTGTCGTCGCCCGCGCCGCCGACCAGGGTGTCATGGCCGCGCCCGGCGATCAGGGTGTCGGCGCCATCGCCGCCGTAGAGGGTGTTGTTGTTGTTGTCGGAGGTGATGACGTTGTTCAGGCTGTTGCCCCACACCGTCTGGCCGGCCCCGGTCAGGGTCAGGTTGTGCACGCCGTCCTGCAGGCTGTAGTTGCCGTTGGCGTACATGGTGTCGGTGGACGCGTCATAGCTGGTGACCGCGCCGCCGCCGGGGCTGTAGGCCGAATAGGCCCGCACATAGTCCACCAGCATCTGGCCGCTCGACACATAGTCGGGCGAGCCCGCGAAATTGCCGCCGACCGCCAGGTTGACGATCATGTACATCGGCTGGTTCATGTCCGACGGGGTCGCGACCTGGTAGACCTTCTGGCCGTCGAAGTACCAGGTGATGAAGTCCGGCTCCCAGTCCATGCCGTAGGTGTGGAAGCCGGTCGTGGTGTTGGACACGACGGCGTTGTTGGACAGCATGCCCGACACGGTCGAGTGCGAGGTGGTGGTCAGGCGGGTAGGGTCGTTGCTCAGGGCCTCCAGCACGTCGAGCTCGGGCAGGGTCTGGCCGTTCTCCGGCATCAGCCAGAAGGCCGGCCAGAAGCCCTGGCCCGCGGGCAGCTGTGCGCGGATCTCGAAATAGCCGTAGGTCTGGGCGAACGAGTGATAGCTGTTCAGCTCGCCCGAGGTGTAGGCATAGCCGCCGCCGATCTTCGCCTGCACGGCGCTGTTGGTCGGCGTGGCCGTGAGGCTCAGCGTGCCGTTCCAGGCCGCCCACGGCTGGATGCCCGCGGTCGGGCCGTAGTTGGCGTTGATGTACCACTCCTGCTCCTGAGTGGTGGAGATCGTCGCCCCGGAGCTGCTGTTGGGGTCCTGGTACCAGAACGTCGTCGACCAGGCGCCGGACGAGCCGTTCCACAGACTCAGCGAATTGAAGTCGTCGTTGAAGGTGACGTGGGCCGTGCCGGCAAGATTATTCGGATCGACGGACACAAAGAACCCCCAGTCTTAGCAGTATTGCTAAGCTTATTTGTCTAGTTGAATGTGGCGATACGCCAGACGGGCGCCAAAGTCCCGGTAAAGAGGGCGCAAATGGGGCGGGCGTGGCGGATTTGTGTTCCGTGGGTGGTCACGAGAACGTGGGTGTCTGAAGGATATGCATGAGGCTGCCGCCCTGCCGCCGCCCGGGCCGATGGCCGGGCGAGGCAGGGCAGGGCTCGGCTCAGCCGGTAATGAAGGCGCCGCTGACGTGCAGCTGCGAGGGGTCGAAGTGGTCCAGGTTGACCACCTGCCAGGTGCCCACGCCGCTGCCCCCGGCCAGGCCGTCCATGTCGAACCACACCTGGCTGCCGCCGGCGCCGTCGGAGACGATCTTCAGGCGTCCTTCCGCCACCGGGTCGGCGCCGCCGTAGCCATAGCGCTGGAACATGCCCGACAGGTCGATGGTGTCGCCGGCGTGGAAGTCGGTGATCTCCGCCCGCGCCCAGGGGACCTCGGCGAACTTGAAGGTGTCGTTGCCGCCGCCGCCCGTCACATGGTCGCCGCCGCGGCCGAGGTTGAAGGTGTCGTCGCCCGAGGTGCCGTTCACCCAATCGCCGTTGTTGTCGGAGGTGAAGGTCTGGCCCGACGAACCGCCCGAGCTCGACCCGCCGGAACCGCCGCCCGAGCTCCAGCCTTCGGTGACCACGCCGTTGCTGATGCTGAGGCTGGTGGGATCGACGCCGTCGAGGGTGGTGACCAGCCAGGTCCCCGAGCCGACTGGCAGGCCGTCCATGTCGAACCACACCTGGGTCCCGCCCGCGCCGTCGGAGGTCAGCCACAGGTGACCGTCCGAGAAGCTGTTGTTGTTCCAGTAGCCGACGCTGGCGAACATGCCCGACAGGTCGAGCGCGTCGTCCGTGCCGAAATCGGTGATGTGACCCCCGGCGTTCCAGGGCACGCCGGCGAACTTGAAGGTGTCCGCCCCGCCGCCGCCGGTCACGTGGTCGCCGCCGCGGCCGAGGTTGAACACGTCATTGCCCGAGGTGCCCCACACCCAGTCGCCGTTGTTGTCGTTGTTGAAGGTCTGGCCGCCGTTCGTCGGCGTGGAGCCGCCGCCCGAGGAGCCGCCCGATGACCCGCCGCCGGCGCCGGCGGGCGGGTCGACCAGGTGGCCGTTCTGCCAGGACAGGCTGGACGGGGCGATCCCGTCGAGCGTGGTGACCAGCCAGGTCCCGGAGGCGCCCGGCAGGCCGTCGAGCATGGCCCACACCTGGGTGCCGCCCGCGCCGTCGGCGACCAGCTTCACACGGCCGTCGGCGATCGGGTCCGAGCCCCAGTAGCCGTAGGCCTGCAGGAAGGCGAGGTCGAGCACGTCCTGGCCGGTGAAGCCGGAGACGTGACCCGCCGCCCACGGAACGCCCGTGAACACGAAGGTGTCGACCCCGCCGCCCGAAGCGGCGCTGTCGCCGCCGCGGCCCATGTAGAAGGTGTCGTTGCCGGCGCCGCCCAGCAGCATGTTCTGGGCGTTGGTCGAGTAGATGGTGTCGCCCTGGCCGTTGGCCTGGATGGTCTGGTTCCAGCCCGACAGCACGACATTGGTGACGCCCCAAGGGGCCTGGTACCAGCCGTCGCTGGTGGTCGCCCAGCTCGGGTCGCCGCCTGAGCTCGAACCACCGGAACCGGCCCCGCCGGAACTGGGGGGCGAACCGCCCGAGCTGCCGCCGGTATCGCCGCCCGACGGCGCGCCGGGGCCGGAGCCGGGCGCATAGGCGCGAATGTAGTCGATGTTCATCTGGGCCGAGGAGTAGCCGTTGGCCGAGCCCTGCCAGTAGCCGCCCACCGCCAGGTTGGCGATGAGGTACATCGGGCTGTTCATGTCGGCGGGGGTGTTGATCTGGTAGACCGGCTGGCCGTCGAAATACCAGGTGATGTAGTCCGGCTCCCAGTCGACGCCGTAGTTGTGATAGCCGGCCGAGCTGTCGGGGATCTGGGTCCATTGGCTATACTTGGCGTAGCTGCCCCCGGCCATGGTGTGCGCGGTGGTCACCAGGCCGCTGGGATTGGCCCCCAGCGTTTCCACGACGTCCAGTTCGGGCGGCCAGGCGCCGTCGGTGGGCATCAGCCAGAAGGCCGGCCAGAAGCCCTGGCCGGCGGGCAACTGGGCCCGCATCTCGAAGTAGCCGTAGGTCTGGCTGAACGAGTGGTACGAGTTGATCTCGCCCGAAGTGTAGCTGTAGCCGTTGACCAGCCCGGACATCCAGGAGGGGGTGGGCTGGGCGGTCAGGGTCAGCACGCCGTTGGAGTCCGTCCACGGCGTATAGCCCGCGGTCGGGCCGTAGTTGGAGTTGATGTACCACTCCTGCTCGCCGTTCGAGGGCAGGGAGCCGCCATTCACGTTGGGGTCTTGGTACCAGAAGGTGGTCGCCCAGGTGCCCGAGGCGCCGTTCCACAGACTGAGATTATTGAACTCGTCGTCGAACGTGACGTGCGCCGTGCCGGCAAGATTATTCGGATCGATGGACACAAGACACCCCCTGGCTTGCTTGAACAAGCTTGGCTGTATAACAAGTTACGCGGATGATCCGCCCGAACGGCCGGCAAAAGGATCGGAGAATCCGGCGAAAAGGGGGCGCTAATCAGTCATTAAATTTGACTAGCGTTCACGAAAGCGTCGGTCCTAGGGCCGAAACCTGGCGGACAGATTGTCGCAGGGTGGCCTATTCCGGCCGAAATCTGTCCAACAAGCGTAGCTAAGGCTTAACCCGTATGGCACAGCTTCGGGCCGTGTCGGGACCCGATTCGCCAAGAGCGCGGGCCAGGATGGGCCGGGGGGCCGAACCGCGCGCAGGTGTGAGCGACGTCGTTTGATTCGCCTGCCGGTTGAATTGTCAAGGGGGCGCACCGTCGCTGTGACGCCCCGCCCAAGTACAAAATACCGCATGTTAAGTTATGTTGGCTCGATATAGCGAGAGGTCAGCGAATGACCTCCGTGGGGGCGTAAATGTTTCTTAAGTATGATGGCTCGATCGCGCTCGAAAGCGCCGCGAACAACGGCGTTAATCTTTGGGCAAGTGGGCCTGGTCAAACGCTTCAGGGGTACGATGGAAACGATGTTCTTGGCGGTCAGGGCCAAGACACGCTGATCGGTGGTCTCGGCGACAATCAGTACTACTTGTCGGGTTGGGGCAATGTGATCGTGCAGGGCGCCACGGGGGTGAACACGGTCACCACCTGGATGAGCTACACCCTGCCGGACAACATCCAGAACCTGAACGTGTCGGGCGACTACCTGTATGCCGCGGGCAACAGCCTCGATAATCTGATCACGGTCGGCGACAACAACAACATGTCGCTGTGGGGCGCGGGCGGGAACAACGTCCTGGTCGGCGGCGCGGGGACCGACACCTTCCTGATCGACGGCACGGCCGGCAGCAACGCCATCTACAACTGGCACTCAGGCGACGCCATCCGCCTGATGGGCGGGACCTTCACCTCCTTCGCCCAGGTGCAGGCGGCCATGACGCAGCACGGCTCGGACGTGGTCCTGCGCAACGGCCAGAACGACCTGGTGATCCGCAACACCACCATCTCGCAGTTCCACGCCACGGACTTCCTGCTGTCGCTCGACCACGCCCAACTCGGCGCGGCGACCTTCGATGACGAGTTCAACAGCCTGAGCCTCTACAACGGGACCTCGGGAACCTGGACGCCGCACTACTGGTACGGCGGCGTGGGCGCCTACACCCTCAGCGGCAACGGCGAGCTGCAGCTCTACACCGCGCCGGGCTTCACCGGCACCGGCGCGACCGACCTCGGCCTCAACCCGTTCTCGATCACCAACGGCGTGCTCGACATCCACGCCCAGACCGTCAGCGCGGCCCAGTCGGCCGCCATGTGGAACTACAACTACTCGTCCGGCGTGATCACCACCAAGGATACCTTCGCCCAGACCTACGGCTACTTCGAGATGCGGGCCGAGCTGCCGACCGACGTGTCGGGCGCCTGGCCGGCCTTCTGGCTGGTGCCGGCCGACGGCTCCTGGCCGCCGGAGCTGGACGTCATGGAGACCCTGACCGGCGCCTCCAACATCGACTACACCACCGTCCACAGCGCGGCGACGGGCTCCCACACCGCGGTCGGCTCGGCCAACCTGGTCACCGACGTCGGCGGCTTCCACACCTACGGCGTGCTGTGGACCGCCACCGACCTGACCTGGTACCTCGACGGCCAGGCGGTGTTCCACACCGCCACCCCTGCCGACATGCACCAGCCGATGTACATGATCGCCAACATGGCGATCGGCGGCTGGGCGGGTACGCCGGACTTCACCTCCACCGACATGTACGTCGACTACATCCGCGCCTACGGCCTGGCCGACGGCTCTAGCAGCTTCGCCTCCAGCGTGTCGCCCGACGCGCCGTCCGGCGACACGCCCACCAACCCCGCCAGCCCGACGGCTCCGGCTGGTCCGACGAGCCCGGCCGACCCGGTCGGTCCGGTCCTGGGCGGCTCGTCTTCGACGACCACGGACGGATCGGGCGCGGCCCCCTCGGTGTCGGTCAGCGCCGCGGCCTACACGGCGCCGGCGGGCGTGACCACCGTCACCCTCACCGGGTCCTGGCAGGTGGTGCACGGCAATGACGCCGGCGACACCTTCGTGGTCGCCAACAACAGCGGCAACGCCCTCTACGGCGGCGCGGGCAACGACACTTTCGTGCTGGGCCGTGGCGGCGACTGGGCCACGGGCGGGGGCGGCTCCAATACCTATGTGTTCAACGAGACCCCCTGGGCGGCCGGCCACATCACCGACTTCAACCCGGCCCATGACACCGTCGACCTCTCCGGCCTCCTGGCGCGCTCGGGCTACAGCGGCGGCAACCCGATCGGCGACGGCTACATCAAGATCGTCGCCGACGCCGCCGGCAACGCCCAGATCTGGTCCAACCTCGACCACATCGCCAACGCCGGCTGGTGGCAGGTGACCACCCTCGACGGGGTCTCGGTGTCCAGCATCGCCATGACCGGCGACGTCGTGACCGCCGCGGCGCCGGTCAGCCCGCACGTCAGCGTCTCGGACGCGGTCTACAACGCCCCCGCCGGGGTCACCAGCATCACCCTGACCGGCTCCTGGCAGACTGTCACCGGCAACCCCGCCGGCGACACCTTCCAGTCCAACGACAGCGGCAACGTCCTGATCGGCGGGTCGGGTAACGACACCTTCGTGATGGGCCGCGGGGGCGACGCGGCCACCGGCGGCGGCGGCTCCGACACCTTCGTGTTCCAGGGGACGCCGTGGGCGGCCGGCCACATCACCGACTTCGATCCGGGCCACGACCGGATCGACCTCACGGGCCTGCTGTCGGCGTCCCACTACACCGGCTCGGATCCGGTCGGCGACGGCTATGTCCGGATCTCCGCCGACGCCGACGGCAACGCCCAGGTCTGGTCCAACCTCGACCCGGTCGCCCCCGGCTACGGCTGGTGGCTGGTGACCACCCTCGACCACGTCGCAGCCGCCAGCGTCCACGTGAATGGCGCCTTCATCACCGGCTGAGCCCGTTCGCCCGTTTGGCGCGGTTCTAGCGGTCAGGCGAATCCCGCCTGGCCGCGCCGTGTTTTTGGGGAAGAGTGGGGCCCCGGCGTCGTGGGTTGGGGGGCTGCTTCGGCGCCGGGGCCTTGAACACCAGGGGCGTTCGAGCACAAAAGACTTATTCTGACCTGCAGTTCCTATTGTGGAGCTCGTAATCGGAAAAAAGTATCTCGAATTCTGTTTTAGGGCCCAAGGCGGCGCTCGTTCCAAAGCATTGCGGCTGATCTCCGAGGTAAGTCCTGCCGCCCGATGCTTGACGCCCCGGCCCCTTGGCGGGCGCGGCCGATGGGCACAAAATCGCGCCTGAGCCGTTTGGCGGCTGTCGCTGCTCGGGTGTAAGGGTCTTCGCATGAAACGATCGCTTATCGCCGCGGCGCTGGCCCCGCTGTTGCTGGCGGCCTGCGCCGACGCCGATAACTTCATAACCCATGGCGCCTTCGCCGAGGCCCACGGCCGCGCCGTCAACGCGCGCCAGTACCAAGCCGACATGAAGGCCTGCGACGGCGGGCCGGGCGCGGAATGGTGCCGGCTTGCGGCGGGCAACGGCCGGGTGAGCCGCGAATTCCCCCTGGACCTGAAGCCTTTGCCGCCGGGCGTCACCTACGTCTACGACGCCAGCCAGTGCGAGGGGACCTTCGAGCACGGCCTGTGCAGGGGCGTGTCCCGGCCGCGCACCTCGGCCGCGCCCACCTGCCACGGCGAGACCATCGACGGCGTCTGCGCCGGCCCCGTTTTCTGAAGCCTCTCCAACCCAGAGTTTCGTCATGAGCGATGACGCCGGCCTGACGCCCCATGGCTTGGTCCCTTCGGGCTTGGTCCCCTCGGGCGTGGTCCAGACCCGTCCCTATGCCGACCAGAAGCCCGGCACCTCGGGCCTGCGCAAGAAGGTCGCGGTGTTCCAGCAGCCGCACTATGCGGCCAACTTCATCCAGTCGGTGTTCGACGTCGCGCCGGAGCTGAAGGGCCAGGCCCTGGTGGTCGGCGGCGACGGGCGCTACTTCAACCGCGAGGTCACCGACCTGATCCTGCGCATGGCCGCCGCCAACGGCGTGGACCGGGTCGTCGTCGGCCGGGGCGGCCTCCTGTCGACCCCCGCGGTCAGCCACCTGATCCGCAGCCGCGGTGCGGCGGGCGGGCTGGTGCTGACGGCCAGCCACAACCCGGGCGGACCGACCGAGGACTTCGGCCTGAAGTACAACATCGCCAACGGCGGGCCGGCGCCGGAAAGCGTGACCGACGCCATCTACGCCCGCACCCGCGAGATCGACCGCTACCGCCTGGTCGACGCCCTGCCTGTCGACCTCGACCGCGAGGGCGTCAGCGTCCTGCACGGCATGACGGTGGAGGTGGTCGACCCGGTCTCGGCCTACGCCGAGCTGATGGAGACCCTGTTCGACTTCGCCGCCATTCGCGCCCTGGCCCGCGACGGCTTCACCCTCAGCTTCGACGCGATGCACGCGGTGACCGGCCCCTATGCGGTCGAGATTCTCGAGCGCCGGCTCGGCTTCGCGCCCGGATCGGTGGTCAACGGCGAACCCCTGGAGGACTTCGGCGGGGGCCATCCGGACCCCAACCTGGTGCACGCCCACGAGCTCTACGAGCGGATGATGGGCCAGGACGCGCCCGATTTCGGCGCTGCGTCGGACGGCGACGGCGACCGCAACCTGATCATCGGCCGCGGGCGCTTCGTCACCCCTTCGGATTCCCTGGCCATCCTCGCCGCCAACGCCCACCTGGCGCCGGCCTACGCCGGTGGCCTGGCGGGCCTCGCCCGCTCCATGCCCACCAGCGCGGCGGTCGACCGGGTGGGCGAGGCGCTCGGGATCCCGGTGTTCGAGACGCCCACGGGCTGGAAGTTCTTCGGCAACCTGCTCGACGCCGGCATGGCCACCCTGTGCGGCGAGGAGAGCGCGGGCACCAGCTCCGACCACGTGCGCGAGAAGGACGGGCTGTGGGCCGTGCTGCTGTGGCTCAACGTCCTGGCCGCGCGGCGGCAGTCGGTGGACGAGATCGTGCAGGATCACTGGGCCCGCTTCGGCCGCAACTACTATGCCCGCCACGACTACGAGGGCGTCGATCTCGCCGCGGCCAACGAACTGGTCGAGGCGCTGCGGGCCGCCCTGCCGACCCTGCCGGGCCGCGCTTTCGGGACCCTCGTCGTGCGCGCCGCCGACGACTTCGCCTACACCGACCCGGTCGACGGCGGGGTGACCTCGGGCCAGGGCGTGCGCCTCCTGTTCGAGGGCGGCTCGCGCATCGTCATGCGCCTGTCGGGCACCGGCACGGTGGGGGCGACGCTCAGGGTCTATATGGAACGGTTCGAGCCGCCTTCGGGGGACCTGACCCTGGAACCGGGGGAGGCCCTGGCCGAACTGATCGTGGCGGCGAACGACATCGCCGGGATCCGCGAACGCACGGGCCGGGCTGCGCCCGACGTGATCACCTAGGCGGCCACGCCCTCAGAGCGGCAGGCGGGGCAGGGCGTGGCCGAGCCACAAAGCGCCTTCGCCGGTCAGCCACAGCGCGCCTGCGAATACGGCCAGGACGAACAGGCTCGACGCCGCCAGCAGGCCATAGGCCGCGAAGGTTCCGGGTATGGTCTTGCGCACGGGGGCGCTCCCTTCTGCGAGGCCGAGGCTTGGTCGGCCTCGCGCCTGTGTCTTGGAGAACGCATGCAAGCGGGATTCGCTGCCGGGGCCTTCCCGAGGGCCTTACAATGTCGTGACCGCGTGGAACCCCGCGATGATTTTGCAGCGCATCATTCGCCCCTGAAGGGATCAAACTTGAGTACTGGCCGTTGATAGCCGAGCGTCACCCCTCGTAGGCGTAGTTGGGGCGTTGGAGTGTGCGGCGATGCCTGGCGGAGAGCTTGAGCCGATTGTCCGTTCGAGCCCGGCCTTGGCCGAGGTCGCCGCGGAGATGACCGAGATCTTCGAACAGGCGGGCGTGGGCCAGCCCGCGCCCGGCGTGCGCCGTTCGTCCACCGTCGCCGCCCTCAGGCCCAGTCGCGGGGCCGGTCCGGGCGCCACCCTGATGATCGCCGCCGCCGCGGGCCTGGTGGGCCTGGGCGCGGGCGCGTTCGTCATCCGCACGCCGTCCCCCTCGGCCCAGACCGCCGGCAAGAGCGCGAGCCAGCCCGCCAGGCCGCAGGCGCCCGTCACGCCGCCGATCGCCCTGGCCCAGGCCGCCCCGGCGCCGGCCGTCGAGTTCGCGCCCGCCGCGGAGCCCAAGGCCGCCAGGAGCCCGCCGGCCGCCACGCCGGCCACGGCGGCCGCCAAGTCGCGGGCGCGCTTCCGGGCCAAGCTGGCCAGGCTCGGCGACGCCCGGCCGGCCTCGACCCGGGGCGTGGTCCGCGCCGCCGAGCCCACGCCCATGGCCCAGCCCGCCAGTTGCGAGCAGGATTCGGCCGGCGACGAATGCCGCCGCGCCGTGGTCCTGGCCGATCGCCACCTGCGCGCGGTCTACGAGCGCGCGATCCAGCGCGGCGTGTCGCGCTCCACTCTGGTCGACTACCGCGACCGCTGGGCCGACCTCAGAGACCGCGACACCGAAAATCCGACGCGGCTGATCGAAAGCTACGGCGCCTTGGCGTATGATCTGGGGCGCGAGACGGCCGGTTCGAACGATCCGGACGATGGGCCGCGGCCGAGAGGCCGGTCGGGCTTGAGGGCCTTGGCGGATCTCCTGCTGCCTTGGCGGTGAGGGGGACATGCTGAACCGATTTCGCGGCAAGGGACTGTTCAGCCGGCGTCCCGGCGCCGACCCCACGGCCGGCGAGCTGATCTACGCCATCGGCGACGTGCACGGCCGCTACGACCTGCTGAAGCCGCTACTGTCGCGGATCCTGGAGGACTGGAAGGTCCGCGGCCCGGACCGCCGACCGCTCCTGATCTTCTGCGGCGACTACGTCGACCGAGGCCCGGACTCGGCGGCGGTGGTGGAAGCCCTGGTCTGGCTGCAGCAGCGCAACGACCTGCAGGCCTGCTTCCTCAAGGGCAACCACGAGGCGGCCATGATGCGCTTCCTCGACAATCCGCCCGACTGCGCCGGCTGGCTGAGGTTCGGCGGCGTCGAAACCCTGCGCTCCTACGGCGTCGTCGCCCCCCCGCCCGCCGATGCGCCGGCCTGCTTCCGCGCCCGCGACCTGCTGCTGCAGCGCATGCCGTCGTCGCACCTGCGCTTCCTGGAGCGGCTGGAGCTGATGCTGGTGGTGGGCGACTACGCCTTCGTCCACGCCGGGGTGCAGCCGGGCGTCGGCCTGCAGGACCAGCGGGAGGACGACCTCCTGTGGATCCGCCAGGAGTTCCTGGCCGACGAGGGGCCGTTCGAGAAGATCATCGTCCACGGCCACAGCTGGACCGACGACAAGCCCCAGATCCTGCCGCACCGCATCGGCCTGGACACCGGCGCCTACGCTACCGGCGTGCTCACCGCGATCCGGCTCGACGGCGAGGACATCGGCCTGCTGCAGGCGAGGGCCGGCGGCTGGACGGAGGCCGACAACGCGCTGCAGGCGGCCGTTCCCGCAGACTAACTGGTCAGACCCAGCCAGCGCCACAGCGCATGGCCCGCCGGGGTCTCGACCAGGCCGAGCGCCAGTTCGGCCAGGATCAGCAGCACCACCATGACCTCGAGCCGGAGGGAGCGCGAGGTGTCGAGCATGTCGAGCAGGGCCTCGGCCATCGACCCGATCACCGACAGCTTGCGGTCGAGGTCCTCGGCGCGCTCGATCAACTCGTACTCGTCCTCCAGGCGGGCGTGGAAGCGTTCGAGGTTCGGCCGGTCCCACAGGATGTCGGGCTTCTCGCGCACCGCCACGCGGCCCGCCAGGCGGTGCTGGGCCAGCAGCGAGTGGCCGATCAGTCGGATCACCGCGGCGCGCCCCCCGGCCGGCCAACGGCCGCCGGAGGCCAGGCTGGCGGCGAACGGCTCGATCTTCTCGAACACCTGCGCCATCTGCCGCTCGTCCTGAGCCAGGGCCACGCTCTTGGCCAGGGCGTCGGCCACGATCAGCTGGTGCTCGACGGTGGCGGTCTTCACCTGGATCGCCCCGCTGGCGGTGATCTGCTCCTCGTGGCCCGGGTCGATCAGGATCTGGGCGGTCTCCTCCTCGCGCGTCCCGTCGCCGCCCACGGCATAGTCCGACACGTCGGCCAGCACGCGCGCTTCGTCCGCCTCGTCGAGGCCGATCAGCACCGCCGCGCCGTAGCGGAACAGCACGACCAGTCCGCCGCCGTCGACCCGGAAGGCGAGGGGCGTGGTCGAGACCATCGCCTCGCGCCTCAGCCCCAGGGTGTTGAGCCGGTCGCCGAGAAGCACGGCGCGGACCCGCAGGCGCGTCGGGGCGGAGGTCTTCATGGTTCGATAGTGGCCCGGCGCCGGGGCCAAGGCCAGCCTAGCCGGCGGTCTCGGCGCTGTAGCGGGCGATCAGGCCGGTCTTCATGGCGAAGCGGTAGACGCGGGCGAAGATCAGGAAGGCCAGCACCAGATAGACCACCACCAGGGCCGCGGCGACGGCGAGCCGGCCCCAGTCCGCCCCCTGGCCGCCCAGGATGCGGCGCATGCCGTCGAAGACATAGGAGGGCGGCAGGGCCCAGCCCACGGCCTGCATCCACAGGGGCAGGGTCGAGAGCGGATAGAACACGCCGACGAACGGCGAGATCACGCTGGGGATCGGCCAGATCAGCCACTCCGACGCCGGGCCGAAGCGCAGCACGATGGCCGTGCCGAGGATGCCGAGCGTGATGCCCGAGAGGAACAGCACGCAGACGAACGGGATCAGGGCCACGCCGTAGACGAAGAACGACAGGCCGAACACCGTGGTCGCCAGGGTCAGCATGGCGACCAGGCCCAGCAGGCTGGTGAGCACCCCGGTGACCACCAGGCCGGTCAGATATTCCAGCACCGTCAGGGGCGTGGCGAACAGGTTGAGGAAGTTGCGCGACCAGACGTCCTCGAAGAAGGCGGTGGTCACCCCCTGCATCACCCGGGTCAGGAAGTCCCACAGCAGCACCGCGCCCAGCAGGGCGGCGGTGAAGTTGAACTTCTCGCCGGTCAACTGAGTCAGGTAGCGGCTGAGGAAGCCCCACAGCACGATGTCGATCGCCACCCAGGCGATCATCGGCAAGAGCCGCACCGGGCTGCCGCGCAGCAGGTAGAACTGGCGCAAGACGACGGCGAACACGCGGCCCAGGTTCATGGAGCGTGGCCCCCGTTCGGGTGCAGCTTCTCGTGCGCCACCTCGACGAACAGGTCCTCCAGGCTCGCCGCGCCGTGCTCGCGCACCAGGGCCTCGGGCTCGCCGTCCATCAGGATCTTGCCGCGCGACAGGAACAGCACCCGGTCGCACACCTCCGCCACCTCGTACATGTTGTGGCTGGTCCACAGCACGCCGCAGCCGTCGGCCTCGGCCGAAGCGACGATGCGGCTGCGCAGGTCGCGGGCGGTGGCGGGGTCGATCGAGGCGGTCGGCTCGTCGAGCAGCAGCAGCTTGGGGTGGTTGAGCATGGCCTTGGCCAGGGTCACCCGGGTCTGCTCGCCTGACGACAGCAGGCCGGCCTTGGTCTTGCGGTGGTCCTTGAGGTCGTAGTCGGCCAACAGTTGCTCGATGCGCGCCTTCAGATCCTTCACCCCGTAGATCAGGCCGAACACCTGGAGGTTCTGCTCCACGGTCAGGTTGCCCGGCAGGGGCGCGTAGGCGGTGCCGAAGTTGGTGTGGGCGATGGCCCGGGCGCGCTGCTTGCCCAGGTCCACGCCGTCGATGCGCACCTCGCCCGACGACGGGTCCAGCACCCCCAGGATCATGCTGATGGTGGTGGTCTTGCCCGCGCCGTTGGGGCCCACCAGGCCGACGATCTCGCCGGGATGCACCGCGAACGACACCCCGTCCACGGCGACGAACTCGCCGTAGGCCTTGCGCAGGTTCGAGACGCTCAGGACGGGCGCGGTCACGCCTGACTGGATAGGGGAGGCGGCGCCAAACGTCCATGGCGCCGGCCTTCCTACGCCACGGGCCTCCGCCCGAACCGCCACACCAGGGACGGCAGCAGGAACAGGCTCATCGCCGTCGAGGTCACCAGGCCGCCGAGGATGACGATGGCCATCGGGCCCTGGATCTCGCGCCCCGCCTGGCCGGTCTGCAGGGCCAGGGGCAGCAGGCCGAGCGCCGTGACCAGGGCGGTCATCAGGATCGGCGTCACGCGCTCGCGGGTGGCGCGGATCACCGTCTGCAGCGACCAGGCCTGTCCCTCGACCTCGACCAGGTGCTCGGCGTGCGAGACCAGCAGGATGGCGTTGCGCGCGGCGATCCCGAACAGGGTGACGAAGCCCACCAGCGAACCCAGCGACAGGCTGGCCCCGGTCGCGGCCACGGCGATCACCCCGCCCACCAGGGCGAACGGCGCCGAGCCCAGGATCAGCATCACCTGCCGCCCGCTGGAGAAGGCCAGCAGCAGCAGGGCGACGACCCCGCCCGCCGCCAGGGCCACATTGAACATCAGTTCGCGCTGGGCCGCCGCCGCGCCCTGGGCCGTGCCGGTGTAGGTGACGTAGGTCCCGGGAGGCAGCTTGACCTTCTGTGCGACCGCCGCCTGCACCGCCTTGGTCACCTTGGCCACGTCCTCCGGGGCGGGATTGGTGGTCACCACCCGCCGGCGCAGGCCGCCCTCGTGGCTGATGCTGGTGCGGCCGTCGGTCAGATAGACCTTGGCCACCTGCTTCAAGGGCACGGCCACGCCGGAGGTCCCGCGCAGGAGCAGGTCGCCCACCGCCTCTGGATCCTGCCGCGTCGCCGCCGGGGTGGTCACCGCGATCTCGATGGTGCGGGCGTTGTCGTAGATCTGGGCCGCCGGGGCGCCCTCGTAGGCCGCCTCGATGGCGTCGAGCGCCTCGGTCGGCGCGATGCCGTAGCGCGCCAGCTTCTGCGGATCGAGGTCGGCCTGCACCACCGGCGTCAGCGGCGGCGCCTGGGCCTGCACGTCCTTGGTTCCGGGCACGGTCTTGATCGCCGCGGTGATCTGGTCGGCCAGGGTGTCGAGCTGATCGAGGTCCTGGCCGTAGACGTTCACCGCCAGGGCTGCGGTCTCGCCGGTGATCGTTTCGCTGAGGCGGTCGCCGAGGAAGGTCACGACCTCGGTGGTCAGGCCGGGATAGCTGTCCAGCGCCTCGTGGATCGACTTTTCGATGCGGTTCTGCTCGGCGGCCTTCAGCTTGGGCTTCAGCTCCACGTGGAACTCGGTGTGCTCGGGCCCCCAGGTGTCCTCGCCGCCTTCCGCGCGGCCGATCTGCTGCTCGATGCTCTGCACCCCTGGAATGGCCAGCACGTCCTTGCTGATCGCCTCGCCATAGGCGCGCATGGCCTTCAGCGAGGTGGCCGGCGGCCCGGTCACCTGCAGCACGAAATGGCTTTCCTTGAACGCCGGCAGGAGCTCGGAATTGAACAGGAACAGGCTCGTCGCCGTGGCCAGCGCGGCCAGGGCCGCCGCCGCCACCGCCAGCCAGGGCGCGCCGCACACCCGCTCCAGCACCCGGTCATGCCAGTCCTTGGCCCGGGTGATCAGCCGCGCCTCGTCGTGCAGCCGCGCGTTCCTGAGCAGCAGCAGGGTCAAGGGCGGCGTCACCATGACGGCCACGCCGAGCGACGCCAGGACGGCGATGATGAAGGCCGCCGCCAGGGGCGAGAAGAAGGCCCCCTGCAGGCCGTGCAGCATCAGCACGGGCAGGAGGGTGAAAGCCACCACCAGGGTGGCGTAGATCACCGGCGCCCGCACCTCGACCGAGGCGTGCAGGATCACCTCTTCGGGCCTGGCCCCCGCCTCGGCGCCCCGCAGGCGGCGGACGATGTTCTCCACGTCGATGACGGCGTCGTCGACCACCACCCCGAGCGCCACGGCCAGGCCGCCCAGGGTCATGGTGTTGATGGCCCAGCCCAGGCGGTCCATCACGATCACCGCCGCCAGCAAGGACAGCGGGATCGAGACGAACGACACCAGCACCGTGCGCAGGTCGCGCATGAAGGCGAACAGCACCAGGGCGATCAGCACCGCGCCGATCATCAGGTCGTCGGCGATGCCGGTGAGGGCGGTGGTGATGAAGTTGGCGGGCCGGTGCAGGCCGCCGGTCAGGACCACTCCCTGGGCGTCGAGCGACGGCTTCAGCTCGGCGAGGGTGGCCTCCAGCGCCTGGGTCACCCGCAGGGTGTTGGCGCCGTACTGGCTGGCCATGGCCACCATGATCCCCGGCTTGCCCATGATCAGGGCGTCGCCGTTCAACGGGGCGGGGCCGTCCTTGACCTCGGCCACGTCGCCGATGTGGATACTGGCGCCGTCGGGCATGGCGATCGGGGCGGCGGCGACGTCGGCCGGCGAGCGCGCCTGACCCTTGGGCGTCACCAGCACCCGCTGCTGCTCGGTGTCGATGAAGCCGCCGCCGGAAATGCCGGTCGAGGCCTTCACGGCGTTGATCAGGTCGCTGAACGCCAGGCCGCGCGCGGCCAAATCCTCCGGCTTTGCGATCACCTCGATGCGGCGGATCTGGCCGCCGAACACCGTGGCCTTGGCCACCCCGGGCGTCGCCAGCAGGCGCGGACGCACCACCGTGTCGATCAAGGCCCGCAGGTCCATCGGGCTCAGCTTGTCGCTGGTGAAGCCGACCTTGAGCAGGTCCATGGTCGAGGAGGTGAGGGGCTGTACCGCCGGCGCCTTGACCCCGGCGGGCAGCGACGAGGCGGTGTCGGCCACGGCCTCGGAAACCACCTGCCGCGCCCGATAGGGATCGGTGCCCTCGGCGAACAGCACCTGGACGATGGACAGGCCCGGAATCGACTCCGAGCGCACGGTGGTCACGCCGGCCGCGCCGTTGACCTTCTGCTCCACCACGCGGGTGACCAGTTGCTCCACCTGTTCGGCGTCGAGGCCCGGCGCCTCGGTCTGGATCTCGGCCTGGGCGGGCACGAAGTCGGGGAAGACGTCGAACTTGGCGCCGCGCAGCACGACGCCGCCGTAGACCAGCAACAGGACGGCGAAGGCCGCGACGAGCCGGGGACGGCCCAGCGACCAGCGGACGATGGCGCTCAGCATGGGTCAGTCAGGGTCCTTGGCGGCGCCCTTGTCCGCCTCGTCGGGGACATTGGTCTCGGCGGCGAACAGGGCGGCCGCGCCCTGGGTCACCACCTGCTCGCCGGCCTTCAGCCCGGCCGGGGCGAACAGGCCCGCGGCGTCGCTGCGGCCGTCCTCCACCGCCTTGCGCAAGAAGGTCTCGGGACCGGTGCGCACATAGACCCAGGTCTTGCCCTTGCTGCGCAGCAGGGCGGCGCGCGGCGCGACCACGCCGGTCACCGCGGCCGAGGCGGCCAGCTTCGCCGGCGCGGCCAAGCCCACCGACAGCGAGCGCACGCCGGGGCCCCGCGCCGTGGCGATCAGGCCGGGCGACAGCAGCTTGGGGTCGGCGGTGCGGGCGGTCCCCAGCACCGTGGCGCGCACGCGGCCGAGCGGGCCGAGGTCGATCTCGACGCTCTTTAGGCCGGCCAGGCCCTCGCCGGAGGGGGTGTCGATACGCACCAGGGCGGTCCGGCCGGCGGCGATGTCGGCCAGCAGCCGGCCGCGCTGACGGGTCGACAGACGGGCGATCCCGTCGCCCCACTCCAGGCCGATCCGGCGTCGCAGCAGGGCCAGCTTGGCGCCATCGGCGCGGGCCTGGGCGCGGGCGGCCTCGACCTGCTTGGTCGGCGCCAGCTGGCCGTCCTTGTTGAGCGCCGCCGAGCGCGCCAGTTCGGCGGCCGAGGCCTGGGCCGCGGCGTCGGCGGCGTCGATGTCGGAATCGAGCTGGGCCAGGGGGCCGGGGTCCAGCACCTTGATGAAGCCCGACAGGGCGGTCGCCTCGGTTCTGGCCTTCAGCGGCTCGGACTTCAGCCCGAGCTTCTGCTGCACCTGGACCGGCAGCTTGACCGGCTTGGCCGCCTCAGCGTCGGCGGCGGCCCGCGCCGCGCCCGCAGCGCCGAGCGCTAGCAGCATCGCGAGCGGGATGGCCAGGCGGGCGGTGGGTTTCAAGATCATCGGAACTCTCGATCGGGAGCTTATCGCCGCTCGGCCGGCCGGTCGGCCGGCGCGGCTTCGGCGAAGTCGGTGCGGTTCCACCAGCCGCCGCCGAGCGACTGGAACAGGGCGGCGGTATCGGCCAGGCGCGCGGCCCGGGCCTGGGTGACGGTGGCGCGGGCCTGGAGCTGGGCCTGTTCGGCGGTCAGGAGGGGCAGGACCCCGGCCTCGCCGGCGTCGAGCTGCTTCTTGGCCGCCGCCAGCGAGCGGCCCGCCGCCTGGTCCACCGCCGCGGCGGCGTCCAGCGCCCGGGCGTCGCCCTGCAGGGCCTGCAGGCTGTCGGCCACGTTCTGGAAGGCGGCCAGGGCGGCGCCGCGGTATTGCGCCTTGGCCTGGTCGAGCAGGGCCTCGGCGCTCTTCTGCTCATGCTTCAGCTTGCCGCCGTCGAAGATCGGCTGGGCGACCCCGCCGGCCAGGGTCCAGAACACGTTGGGGCCCGAGAACAGCCCGCCGAGGTCGGCCGACTGGGTCCCGACGTTGGCGGTCAGGGGGAAGGTCGGCAGGCGCGCGGCGATGGCCACGCCCACATTGGCGCTGGCGGCGTGCAGGTTGGCCTCGGCCGCCCGCACGTCCGGCCGGTGGCGCACCAGGTCGGAGGGCAGGGTCACCGGCAGGTCGGCGGGCAGGGCCAGCCTGTCGAGGTCGATGACCGGGATCTCCGCCTCCGCCGGGGTGCGGCCGGTGAGGAAGGCGATCAGGTCGTTCTGCTGGGCCAGCTGCTTGCGCAGCGGCGGCAGGGCCTGCTCGGCCTGGGCCACCACCACCTCCTGGGCGGCCACGTCGGCGGCGGCCAGCTCGCCGAGCTGCTGCGAGCGGCGCAGGGCGTCCAGCGTCTTGCGGTCCGAGGCGGCCAGGGCCTCGGCGTCCCTGATCTGGGCGACCAGCGAGGCCTGCTGGATGGCCGCCGCGGCGACGTTCGCGGTCAGGGTCAGGTAGGCGGCCTCGGCCTGGAAGCGCTGGGCCTCGGTCTGGGCCAGGGCGCTTTCCTGCTGGCGATGCACGCCGCCGAACACGTCGGGCGCGTAGCCCACGTTCAGCTGCAGGGTGTGCAGGGTGTAGGGGTTGGCGGTGTCGTTCAGCGCCGGCGGCGCGATCTCGTTCGAGAACTTCTGCCGGGTGACGTTGTAGCTGGCGTCGACGCTGGGCAGCAGGGCGCCGTGCTGGGCGAGGTAGAGCTCGTGGGCCGCGCGCAGGGCCGCCTCGGCGCTTTCGATGTCCGGGCTGGCCTTGATGGCCTGGTCCATCAGGGCGTTGAGCTCCGGCGAGCCATAGACCTCCCACCAGCGCCCCGGCACGTCGGCGCCGGAGGCCAGCCGCTGGTCCGGCGCCACCTGTGCAGGCAGGCCGCCCGCCGCATAGCCGGCGGCCGCCGAGGGCGCGGCCGGGCCCTTGAAGTCGGGGCCGACCTGGCAGGCCGCCAAGGCCACAGAAGCCAGGGTCAGGGCCGCCGCCGCCGCGCCGAGGCGCGGGGTCCGGGTCGCTGAGGCGGGGCGGCTCTGGGGCATGGGCGACCTCAGTGGACGGGATCCAGGAACAGCAGCTTCAGCGAGCCGGGCACGGGCCTGGGACGGCCCGGGCGGCCGTTCGGGCCGGGGGCGACGGGGGTCTTGGTGTCGATGTCGGCGGCGGCGACGAACAGGCGGCCGGACGCCGGGTCGATGCCCATGGTGCGGGCGCCCACGCGGGTCTGCACGGTCTCGGCCACCGAGAATTTGCTGGGGCCCTCCTCGGCGATCACCGTCAAGGTGCCCTCGCCATTGGAGCTGAACACGCGCTTGCGCTTCGGATCGAAGGCCGCCGCGTCGGTGCCCTGGCCGATCGGCAGGGAGGCGACCACCGCTCCGGTGTTGGTGTCGACCACGGTCATCACCTTGTTCACGCAGCTCACGAACAGCCGGTGGGCGGCGGTGTCGATGGCCAGGCCGTGCGGGCTGGTGCAGCCGGGGATCGGCCAGCGCGCGTCGACCTTGTTCGTCTGAACGTCGATGCGTACGATCTCCTTCTTCTCCGCGCCGTTGACGTAGACCTTACCGTCGTCGCCCACCTGGGCGTATTCGAGCTTGCCGCCGGCCTCCACGTTGGCCAGCACCTTGTCGGTCTTGGAATCGATCACCGTGACGGTTCCGGAATCCCCGTCCGAGAAGAACACGTGACCGCTCTTGGGGTCGGCGATGATCCCGTCGGCGTCGGGCTTGGCCGGGATGCGCTTGATCACCTTGAGGGTGCTGGGGTCGAACACGATCGCCTGGCCGGCCTCGCCGTCGTCGGTGTAGCCCTTGCCGCCCACGATCGCCACGCCATGCGTGCCGGATATGCCGGTCACCTCGCCGACCAACTTGCCGGCCTGGGCGTCGACCACGCTGATGCGGTCGCTGTGGGCCACATAGACCCGGTGCGAAGGGGCGTCATAGACCACGTAGTCCCACTTCTCCGGCGCGCCGAGCGGCACCTCCTTCACCACCTTGTACTCGGCCGGCGCCTGGGCCTGGGCATGGACCGCGGCGCCGAACGCGAGCGCCGCGGCCGTCGCGAACAAGGGGCTGGCTTTCATGAGGTCCTCCGGGCTGGACCCTCCGCGGCCCTATAGGACGCGCCCTTCGGTGGAAGGGAAAGGGGTTGCTTTGCGGCTGGACCATAGGCTGCCGAACCAGAGGCGAGGAACCGTCGTTTGATTGAAAGTTCGCAATGTCGATGTCACACGTGGGCGACGGCCGCTCAGGCGGCGTCGTGGAAGATCACGCCCACGGTGTGGCGCTTGCCCGAGCGCAGCTTGCTGACGCCATGGCTCAGCTTCACCTGGTAGTCGCCGCGCCCGCCCTTCATCGGCCGACTGTTGACCGCGAAGATGGCCGCGTCGCCCTTCCTGAGCGGCAGGACCATCGGCCGGGTCTGCATGCGCGGCCGCTGCTCGGTCATCACGAATTCGCCGCCCTCGAAGTCCTCGCCGGGCTGGTCCAGCAGAATGGCCATCTGGATGGGGAACACGTGCTCGCCGTAGAGGTCGCGGTGCAGGCAGTTGTAGTCCTCCGGCCCGTACTGCAGCAGCAGCGGCGTAGGGCGCGTCTGCCCCGCCGCATGGCAGCGGGCCAGGAAGGCGGCGTGCTCGGGCGGGAAGCGCGTGGCCTGGCCCAGGCGCACGCTCCACCGGTTGGCGATCGGTGCGAGGCGGGGATAGGCCGCCGTCCGCAGCGCCTGGATCAGGGGCGGCAGCGGATAGCTGAAATACTTGTACGTCCCGCGCCCGAAGCCGTGGCGGGCCATGACCACCTGGCTGCGGAAGCCCTCCGCCCGCGCATAGAGGCCCGAGATGGCGTCCGCCTCCGCAGGGGTCAGTAGGGCGGGCGCCAGGGCCCAGCCCTGGGCGTCGAGGTCGGCGTGGACGGCGGTCCAGTCCACCTGGTCGAGCCGCGTCTCGATCGTCGGCGTATCGGCCATCACGCCACCCCTTCCAGGTTGATCAGGCGGCGCTTGCGCTGCACGCCCCAGCGGTAGCCCGAGATCGAGCCGTCGGCCTTGACCACCCGGTGGCAGGGCACGGCCACGGCGATGCGGTTGGCGGCGCAGGCCGCGCCTACCTCCTGGGCCGTCGCCGCCAGCGGCAGGGCCTTGGCCAGGGCGGCGTAGGTCGTGGTCTCGCCGGCCGGAATGGCCTGCAGCGCCCGCCAGACGGCCAGCTCCAGGTCCGAGCCGCGCAGGTCAAGCGGAAGGTCGGTCGCGCGCTGCGGCGCGTCGACGAGGGCCGCGGCCTTGGCCAGGGTCCGCGCCAGGCCGTCCTGGTCCTCGACCAGCCGGGCGCCGGGGAACGCCGACTTGAGGTCGCCGAGCAGCTTCGCGCGATCGTCGCCGATGAACAGGGCGGCGACGCCCTTGCCGCCCTCGGCGACGGCGATGGTTCCAAGGGCGGCAGCGCCGTAGCCGAAGCGGAGGGTTTCGGGGGAGGTCATGGTTCGAGGGTCCTTGTCTGGGTGGTCCCGAACATCGGTTGGCGCCGCGCCGCCGGCGCTCCGCTCCTTGCTTTCAAATCCACTTTCCCGGCGGGCGGGGCTGCGCGGATTTGACGGCAAGGACCGGAGTGCGCACGGCCACGATTGACGGCTTCCTGGGTCGGCTCCCACATGAGGCCCGCAGACGATGATCCAGACGTCCCGCCCATCCCCGAAACCCGCAGCGCCCTCGGTGGCGGACGATCCGCGTTGGGCGCGCATTGTCGCCCGGGACAAGACCGCCGACGGCCAGTTCTGGTATTCAGTCTCGACCACGGGCGTCTATTGCCGGCCCTCGTGCCCGTCACGGGGCGCCAATCCGAAGAACGTCCAGCTCCACGACAGCCTGCAGGGCGCCCGGGCGACCGGCTTTCGGCCGTGCAAGCGCTGCAACCCCGACGGGCCTTCGGTGGAGGCCGAGAACGCGGCCCTCGTCGCCAAGGCCTGCCGCATCATCGAGGACAGCGAGGAGGAGCCGTCGCTGGACGGCCTGGCGGACGCCGTCGGCCGCAGCCCGAGCCACTTCCACCGCCTGTTCAAGGCCGCTACCGGCCTGACGCCCAAGGCCTACGCCGCCGCCCACCGCGGCCGTAGGGTCCGCGAGGGCCTCCTGGCCGGCGCCGGCGTGACCCAGGCCCTCTACGACGCCGGCTTCAATTCCAGCGGCCGCTTCTACGCGCAGGCCACGGACATGCTGGGCATGACCCCGAGCAAGTACCGCGGCGGCGGGCCGGACGAGGACATCCGTTTCGCCGTCGGCCAGTCGTCGCTCGGGGCGATCCTGGTGGCGTCCAGCGACAAGGGCGTGGCCGCGATCCTGATGGGCGACGATCCGGAGGCCCTGGTGCGCGACCTGCAGGACCGCTTCAGGAAGGCGCGCCTGATCGGCGGCGACGGCGACTACGAGCGGTTCGTGGCCCAGGTGATCGGCTTCATCGAAGCGCCCCGCCTCGGCCTCGACTTGCCGCTCGACGTGCGGGGGACGGCGTTCCAGCAGAGGGTGTGGCGGGCGCTGCGCGACGTCCCGCCGGGCCGGACCGTCAGCTACGCCGACATCGCCCGCGCCATCGGCGCGCCCCGGGCCGTGCGCGCGGTGGCCGGCGCCTGCGCCGCCAACGCCCTGGCCGTGGCCATCCCCTGCCACCGGGTGGTGCGCAACGACGGCGCCCTGTCCGGCTACGCCTGGGGCGTCGAGCGCAAGCGCGCCCTGATCGCGCGGGAAGCCGCCGCCTGAACTCGGGGGCCGCAGCCAAGACAACCCTTCGTGTTCGGGACGTCTTTTCGGCTTTGCGGTCATGACTTCAGGCCTAAGATGCGCGCCATGCCTAACCGGGGTGATGCCGGGGCCGTGGAGTTCCTCCAACGTTCAGACCGGACGAGCGCGGGGGCCGGTACATGCAGCAGACGCCAACCGGGGGCGGCGAGGATCGCCGCCGCGATAGCGCGCCGGACGGCGACGAGCGGCCGGGCGATTCCCTGGCCCTGGCCAACGCGCGCCTGACCCACGAGCTCGACGCCGTCCGGGCCCGCGAGCGCGCCCTGCTGCTGGAGCTGGCGAGCGCCGTGCGGGACCTGCACGAGAAGGACGTCCTCCTGCGCGAGGCCGGTCATCGCCTGAAGAACACTCTGCAGCTGGCCTGCTCCATGCTGCAGAGCCAGGCCCGCAGCGCCGCCGGCAAGGACGCGAAGGACGAGCTGGAGGCCGCCGGAGCCCGGCTCAAGGCCGTCGCCGACCTGCAGATCGGGCTGCGCGATCCCGGCGAGCGGGTGCAGCTCGACCAGTGGCTGCCGGCGGCCTGCCGCTCCATGGCCCTGAAGCCGGGGATCGAGCTGGACGTCCGTGCGCCGCCCATGGTCGTGCCGGGGTGGGCGGCCTCGCCCATGGGCCTGTTCGTCTGCGAGGCGGTGTGCAACGCCATGAAGCACGCGTTCGCCGAGGGCGAAACCGGCCGGGTGCTGGTGCAGGTCGTGCGCCAGGGCGAGGACTGGCGCCTGTCGATCGCCGACGACGGCCGGGGCGACCCGGACCGGATGGAGCCCGGCTACGGCATGCGCCTGCTGGGCCTGCTGGCCCGCCAGCTCCGCGGTCGCCTGGAGATCGGCGGCGGCCTGTGCGGGCGGGGCCTCAGCGTCAGCGCCGTCTTCCCGGCGCCCGAAGCCGCGCGGCCGAGCCCGACCCACGCCTGATCGACGGAGGCCCGCCCGCTCTGGGCAGGGTCACGGCGCGCGCCGTTCCGCCAGCATGGCGCCGACCCGGGCGCCCAGCTCGCCCATGGCGAAGGGCTTGGAGATCATCTCCATGCCGGGGTCCAGGAAGTTGGCGCGCACGGCGGCGTTCGGCGCGTAGCCGGTGACGAACAGCACCGGCAGGTCCGGGCGGGTCTTGCGGGCGATCTCGGCGACCTGGCGGCCGTTCAGCCCGGGCAGGCCGACGTCGGTGATCAGCAGCTCGATCGGCGTCTGGGACTTGATGTGGACCAGGGCGCCGTCGCCGTTCGACGCCTGCAGCGCCCGGTAGCCGAGTTCGGCCAGCGCTTCGACGATCAGCATTCGCACCGAGTCCTCGTCCTCGACCACCAGCACCGTTTCGCCCGCGCCGGCCCGGTGGGCCTGCTGTTCCGGCCGGACTTGGGCCGGCTCAGCCGGCTCGATGGCGCGCGGCAGGTACATCTTGACGGTCGTCCCCTCGCCGGGGACGCTGTAGATGCCGGCGTGACCGCCGGTCTGGCGCAGGAAGCCGTAGATCATCGACAGGCCCAGGCCCGTGCCCTGTCCGATCGGCTTGGTGGTGAAGAACGGCTCGAAGGCCTTGGACACGGTCTTGGCGTCCATGCCGTGGCCGGTGTCGGTGACGCAGATCTCCACATAATCGCCCGGCGTCGCGTCCAGGGCGCGGGTGGCGTAGGCCTCGTCGAGGGTGACGTTGCGGGCCTCGATGATCAGCTGGCCGCCGCCCGGCATGGCGTCGCGGGCGTTGATGGCCAGGTTCAGGATCGCGCTTTCCAGCTGGTTGGAGTCGCTGACCGCCTGCCACACGTCCGGATCGGCGACCACCTTCAGGCGGACCTGTTCGCCCAGGGTGCGCGACAACAGGTCGTCCAGGGACTTGAGCAGGCGGTTCACGTCCAGCGGCCGGGGATCCAGGGACTGCTGGCGCGAGAAGGCGAGCAGGCGCTGGGTCAGGCCCGCTGCCCGTTGGGCCGAGGTGACCGCCGCCTGCATGTAGCGGTCGAGGTCGGCCAGCCGGCCCTCGCCGATACGGCGCTGGATCAGGTCGAGGCCGCCGATCACTCCCGTGAGCATGTTGTTGAAGTCGTGGGCGATGCCCCCGGTCAGCTGGCCCAGGGCCTCCATCTTCTGCGACTGGCGCAGCTTGTCCTCGGCGGCGCTGAGCTCCTCGGCCCTGGCCCGCTCCTCGGTGACGTCGCGGCCATAGGAGTAGATCAGCTCGCCTTCGCGATGGGTGCGCCACGAGATCCAGCGCGCGCCGCCGTCCTTGCAGCGGAACTGGATCTCGAACCCGTCCAGGTCCGCGCCGTCCAGGATCTCGGCCATGGCGGCGCGGCTGACTTCGAGGTGCTCGGGGTCGACGAACTCGATGTAGTTGCGGCCCTCCATCTCGTCCGGCAGGTAGCCCAGCACCGTCGTCCAGGACGGGCTGACCGACCTCAGCACCCCGTCCTCGGTGGTCACCGACATCAGGTCCAGCGCGTTGTTCCAGACCCGGTCCCGGTTGCGGGTCTGCTCCGCGACGCGCTGCTGCAAGGTGTCGGTGAGGCTGCGCAGCTGGTCCTCGACGGCCTTGAAGGCGGTGATGTCGAACACCACGCCGATGATGCGCGGCCCGCCGTCCGGGCCGTCCATGCGCCGCTCGCCGCGCCGGGCGATCCAGCGGCGCTCGCCGGTGTCGGGGCGCACGATGTGGAATTCGCGGTAGGGCAGTTCGCCGTCGACCTTGTCGTCGGCGCCCCCGATCAGGGGCGGCGAGTCCGGCGGCAGGACCGCGTTGATGGCGCGCAGCGCGACCTCGTCGGTCACGGTCAGGCCGATCATGCGGCAGAACTGCTCGGACACGCTGACCGTGCCGAAGCCCTGGATGTATTCGAACGTGCCCACGCCGCCGGCCACCTGGGCCACGCGCAGCCGCTCCTCGACCCGCTTGCGGTCGGTGATGTCGGTGAGCACGCCTTCGAACTGGATGATCTCGCCGTCGCCGTTCCGCTCGGCCCGCCCGTTGATCATCACCCAGCGGAACGAGCCGTCCCTGGCCGGCAGCCGGTATTCCCGCGACAGGGTCTCCACCCCGTGCATCACCCCGGCCACGGCGATGCGGATGCGCATCCGGTCTTCCGGATGGATCGAGGCGAACAGGGTCTCGGCTGGCAGGCCGTTGGCCGTGTCCAGGCGGTCCAGGCCGTAGAGCTCGGCGAACCGGCCGTCTCCCGATAGGGTCTGGTGACGGACGTCCCAGCGCCACAGGCCCACGGAGCTGGCGAGGAGGTCGGAAACCGACATCCGCGTCATGGACTGCCCTCGCTCTGGGCTGGCCCGGGCCATCGCCTCATGCCTCGTTGCTCTGCCCTTCGGGGCCGATCACGCGCTGGATGAACTCGTTGATCAAGGACTTCAGGGCGTCCAGAGACGGCAGGTCCATCAGCATGGCGATGTAGCCGCGGATGTCCCATCCGCCCACGGAGAAGTTGATGTACAGGAACAGCACCACGCCGCCGCGCGTGTCCATCTCCTCGAGCTCGAAGAACAGCCGGCCGTCGCCCCGGATCACCTGGGGCAGCGACATGGTCAGCGGCTTCTGCAGCATGTTGGCCATGGTCGCCAGGCAGCTGTTGATGACCACGTTGCCGGTCTCGGCGAGCGCCTCGCTCTCCATCTCCTTCATCTCGTCGGCCGACAGCACGTCACCCGTCACCGCGCGCACCAGCTCCACGCTGCTCGCCAGGGGGAAGATCAGCAGGGCGCGGCCGAAGAAGGCGCCCTCGAAGTCCTGCCGCACGGCGACCAGCAGCTCGCTCTCGCGCTCGCGGATCAGCGCCGCGGCCGTCTTGCGCGTGACCACCTCGACCGAGGGCACCGACAGGGTCACGTGCTGGCCGACCATCTTGCGCAGGCTCGACGCGGCGCGGCTCACGCCGATGTTGACCAGTTCGGTGAGCGCGTCGTGCTCCAGCTCGCTGAGGATCGTGAAGGCGCCGCTCATACGTTGCGCTTCAGTCTGAGGGCTGCGCCGGACAGGAATCCGCGCAGGCCGTCCTCGGTGATCGGCTTGGGCACGAAGGTGACGTTGATCGACCTGGCCTTGGCCACGATCTCGTCCTGCACATTGGCCGTGGCGAGGGCGATCGGCATGTCGGCGAACCGCCCGCGCACGCGTTCGGCCAGCTCCAGCCCGTTGCAGCCGGGCATGTTGTAGTCGACGATCATCACATCGGCGCCGTCGACCAGGCTCTCGGCCTCCTCGGCGCTGGCCGCCTCGACGCGGCTCCAGCCGGGTTGGACAGAGGCGACGGCCTTGCCGACGACGATGCGCGCCAACTTGCTGTCGTCGACGATCAGGATAGTGCTCATACTTTCGATCTCATGGATTAGCGGCAGCCCCCGCGGGATTAGGCGTACGGGCCTGGGCCCGGATCAGCGCCGGCAGGACCAGCCGGCTGAGAAAAGGATCGTCGGGCGTCCCCTGGAGGGCCGGCCGGTACCGTAGCAGAGCCTGGACCAGCGCTGTGTGCAATTGCCGACATCCGGACAGGTCCACCGTCCAGGGCCCCGGCGTCTCGAGCAGGGCCGTGAGAGCCTCGGCCTCCTCGACCGGGCAGGCGCCCTCCAGGCGGATCGTCCAACCGTCCTGTCGCACGCTCATGAGGCCAGCGCCTCCGGGTCGAGGATCATCAGCACCTGGCCGTCGTCCAGGATCGCCGTCCCGGCCAGGCCGGTCATGCCGGCCAGCAGCCCGTCGAGGGGGCGGATGGCGACGTCCAGCCGGTCTTCGATGGCGTCCACGGCGAGGCCCACCGACTGCCCGCCCGCATGCACCACCAGCACCGGCCGGTCGTCCTGGCTCAGTCCGCGGTCGCCGCCGGTGAGATACGACAGGGGCAGCAGCGGCACGGTGCGGCCGCGCCAGTCGAAGGCGTGGCCGGCCCGGATCGGAGTGATGCTCGCGGCCGGCAGGCGCAGGGTGGCCAGCACGCCCTCGACCGGCAGGCCGTAGCGCTCGTCGGCTTCCGACACCACCATCACCTGGGTCAGGCTCACCGCCAGGGGCAGGCTCAACTCCACGGTCGAGCCCGCGTCGACCCGGCTGGAGAGAGCGATGCGGCCGCCGAGCCGGTGCACCGCCGCCCGCACGGCGTCCATGCCCACCCCGCGCCCCGAGAGTGCGCTCACCTCGGCCGCGGTGGAGAAGCCCGGGGTGAAGACCAGATCGATGACCTGCTCGTCGCCGAGCGCAGCCAGGGCGTCCTCGTCGACCAGGCCGCTCTGGGCCGCGGTCGCCCGCACGGCCGCCGGATCGATGCCGCGCCCGTCGTCGGCCACGGTCACCAGCAGCCGGCCCTCGGCCTGGCGGGCGGTGAGCCGGACGGTGTTGCGGGGAGGCTTGCCCTTGGCCAGGCGGGTCTCGGCGCTCTCGGCGCCGTGGTCGATGGCGTTGCGCAGCAGGTGGGTGAGGGGCTCGAACAGGCCCTCCAGGATGATGCGGTCGGCGTGCACCTGGCCCGCGTCCACCACCACGTCCACGTCCTTGCCGAGGCTGGCCGCCATTTCGCGCGCCACCCGCGGGAACTGGCGCAGCAGGGGCAGCACCGGCGTCATGCGCAGGGCCCCGATGCCCTGGTGCAGCCGGCCGGCCAGCCGGTCGATCACCGCCGCCTGGGCGCTCAGGCGCTGCGACAGCAGCGAGCGCTCGCCCGCCGCCTGGGCGGCCAGGCGCGACAGGCCGGTCTTGGCCGCCACCAGCTCGTCGGCCAGGGCGGCCAGTTCGTCGATGCGGGCAGGGTCGATGCGCAGGGCCCGCGCGCCCGGCTGGACCGCCTGGCCGGCGTCGGGGATGGCGCCGGGCAGGTCGGCCAGTTCGACCTGGTCGATGACGGCGCGCAACCCCTGGCGGACGGCCTCGCGCGGCGCGGCCGACGCCGCCTCGACCACCAGGGCGCAGGCGAAGGGGTCGTAGGGCCCGTCGGGCTGCGGGGCCAGGACGAGCGCCAGATGGATCAGGTCCGGTGCGGCCGCCAGGGCCGCCAGGGGGTCTTCGCCGCGGAAGTAGGCGTCCCGGTCCGGCGTGTAGCGGAGAGCCACGCGCCCGCCTGGCGGCAGGTCCTGCGCCAGGGCCAGGACCCAGGCGGGCGTCTCGGCGTGACTGGCGGCGATGGCGGATGCGGTCGCCTGGGGCCCGTCGGACAGTTGCCGGATGAGGACGGCGGTCCGCGTGCGAGCGTCGGCGGGCAGGGCGCCGGTCTCGGCCACGGGCCCGAGCCAGGCTTCGGTCTGGTCGAGCACCGCGAACAGGGCGCGGACGATCTCGGCGTCGGCCGTCCGGCGGCTGTCGCGAAGGCCGCTCAGCACGTCTTCGGCCGCATGCAGCAGGGTCTGCAGCGCGGGCAGGTCGAACAGGCCAACCGAGCCTTTCAGGGTGTGCACGGCGCGAAACGCGTCGTTAAGGCGCGCGCCG